>Ga0315903_10000192_pt1 | contig 90427 bp, 84 predicted proteins | sample LakEriMetagenome_7_FD_203524 | JGI IMG/M metagenome (GOLD analysis project Ga0315903, IMG submission 203524) | Freshwater fungal communities from buoy surface, Lake Erie, Ohio, United States - Buoy 2 MA119 | ecosystem: Environmental > Aquatic > Freshwater > Lake | place: USA: Lake Erie, Ohio... | reverse complement strand
ACTGCTCAAGAAACTCAGTAGCCTCACGCTTGCTAAGTTTGTAATCCGACGATACCGTAGCCACGATACCCTTGACGCTAGCCTTGCCAGTTTCCAAAGCACGGGTAGCCAGAAACTGCTTGATACCGGGAGCAAGAAGCGGAATCTGATCTTGGATATTATGGGCGATTTCATCCTTAAGTTTAATAAGGTCGATATTGCCACGGTGAACACGGCGAATCTTCTCACCGGCAGTCTGACCCCAGATGCAACCGTTCATGCAAATAGCACGAAACAGGCTAGGAGTCTGGCTAATGCGGCGAGTGCCGATCTCGCAGTTACCAACGCTAATCATTCCACCGTAATCACTATCATCAGCACCGTAGTCCATGATGGTATCGGGGATAAGGACGTTACCATAGATGGTATCCTCATCGCCACGCCAGTGACTGAAACGACCACCGGGAATAAACTCTGCGAGGGTTTCCAGATACCAGCGATTGTCAACCGGAGCATACTGCTCAGTCACGAACGCACGGCACGTTCCATCCGTATAGGTACGCAAGCGAAACTTTTTGTCAGCGTCGATTCGACGCAGAGCATTGTTACCAACGTATGCCATGACTTCAGCATCGGCAAGGTCGAAACCTTCGATATTACGCATCTCACGAAGGAACGAGGACGAGGTAACGCCCGAACGAACGCTAAACTGTTCAATGGAGTGATCCGTAGGACGAAACTCTCGACCATCGTTCAACTTCAAAAAGAATCCCTTATCATTACCAACACAGGTAATATTCTTACGCTCAGTCAGAATATCCTCGCGGTTCTCGACTGCGACATGGGCAGTCTGCATGACTTCTTCGTAGGTCTTGGTCTTGCTCCACCAATCCTTGTGGACATGCGTACCATTCTCAAAACCCGTACCGGTCCTACCCTCAAGGGTGCGAACAAACGAACCTTCCGACTTGTCGCTATCAATCGTCAACTTGTTATAGGCAGTCATCATCAATCTCCTAGTTAGTGGGTTATCAACTTCTCGTATTATACAACGATCATTCGCCGTTGTCAAGGTCGGGCGGAAACATTTTGTCGAAACAGTCGCCGCACGTTCCGCTCAAGAGCAGTTCACGCTCGTTAGCAGAAAGATAAGGCAAAGCATTCTGGATGGGCAGCGAACCGCTCAACCAATCATACATATCACTCTTATCAAACGTCAATACAAACTGACGCCCGCAGTGTTTGCAAAAAGCATCGCAAATAGTATCACGAACAGCACAAACCATAACTGTCTCCTTTTCAACCATCATACCATGTATATCGGCAGAGTCAAGGGGTCAGCATTAGTTTTTTTCTCTAGACGTAAGTTGTTGGTAGATAAGGACTTACGACGAGCGGGGCGGGCCGCGTCGGTCCTAAACCTTTGGTGGCAAAGGACTTACGGCAAATGGTGATGCGGACCTAGTTATTTCCCACGATTCCATATATGTACAGTTCTCGTCTGGCTTATATGGTAACAGTCTTTCGCATTTTTGTTTAGCATCCTCTGCTGATTTACAGTTACGCATAACAACTTCAATAGTAACGTAGTGGTACATGCTCAACTTTCCTCTCTAACGCGACCAACTATTTCTTCTAGCAACTCAACTGCTTCATTCATCCAATCATTATAGTCGTTAATATCAAACATACAATCATCTTCCGTCTTATACCAACCATCAAGAAACTCGTTTATCTTATTTTGCATTTTAGTATTCATTATTTCACCGGTGAGTAATAGGTATGAAAAATCTCATTCCACGTTGGCATGGTTTCCCAAGGATCGCCCTCGTTCACACACGCTCCCGTCTTTTGGTTGTAAACGTCATAGAAAGATACATTACGAGTATCCATATCATCAGCAGAATCATAACACGCATAAATATCATAGCGTACATCATCCATAACATAGGTGGCTATCAGTTCGTTCATATGTTTACCTCTAAATGTTTGGGGGAATATTGGTTACTTTATAAGTCAAACTATTCCGATTTATTAGTCTTGGTTCAACATACTCCACACAATAATCATAATCATAAGTTCTATCAAGTGATCTCCCTAGGCTGTTACAGAAAAAGAACAGTAGGGCGTGTACGAGTCGAACGTACCTATGAACACCTTATAAGAGTGTCGGATGCAACCGGCTTACCTTACGCCCCATGATACGGGTGACGCATAGCATTGTACCATACGCCACCCGTACACTCAAGGGAGAATCAACGATAGCACTTCGTTTCGATCATCTTATCGCACAGAAGGGTACGCACCGTCTGATCAACGGCACGAACCACGGCATATCGACCATTAGGGCCAGTACCAACACGTTCAATGCGACCAACGTGATACTTCAGCACGTTCTTGCTGCCATGCAGTGGATACTTGCACTTGATATGGCGGTTCTTACGAAGGCTAGCAAAGTTATTAGACATTATCATCTCCCTTAGTTAGAAAAAACCATCGACTCAACATCAGCGAGGGTCAACACAACCTTCGCACCATTCTTCTCAAATGTCACACCATCACGACCAATGCGAACAACCTTGCCAGCATCAGTCTCATCGCCCAATCCAAGAATCTTCATATCGTTCCTCATGGTTGTCGAAATGTCACCACCAACTATCATACACTACGGTCAGTCCGCTGTCAAGTGCCTCTCTGGCTTTCTTGATAAACTCCAAGTCCTGCTGTCCGTAAACAGCATCGCTATTACTACCAAAGAAAAATCCAACCGTAGCCGGTAACGTACCATTAGTAACAGCCCGTTCCAGATCGTCCAAATCTCTCTTAGTCAGTTCAAGTTCAACACAGTTGAAAGAGTTATCATTATCGTGGGCGTTAGGGTAACCCTTGTTTTCCCACAACCGTTCCATCCAACCTTGAAGATTAGGATGCTTACGCCAGCAGGCGAGTTCTTCCTTTTCTCCATTGTTGTCGATAGCAAATGCAAACTGATCCAAACCCATTGTAATCTCCTAGTTAGTGGGCTAGAATGGATACTGGCTACTACTACTTCACCAGTATCGACATTCTAGCAGACAATCTTTAGAAAATCAAGCGGTCGCCGTAGCAACCTCGGCCTCGACCTTCTTGGCCTTGGGAGCCTTGACCTTGGCCGGTTCCTTGATACCAGCAACCCTTGCCCGCCAAACCTTGAAGCCCTGCTCCTTGAGCGAATCAACCTTCGCCGGATGCACGGCAGCAATCGTACCGATACCATCCACAGTCTCCAGCAGCGAAGCACGAACCGTGTTCGCGTCGATAGCCGAATCCGAAACCACATCAACCACAAACGTATACTTCTGCATAATCAAACTCCTTACAAGTGTTAGTGTTATCAACCCGTTACTTCAATCATTCTACCATAGTATATCGTCCTGTCAACCCCTGTTCCTTGAAAAAATATTTATTCCTCATAAGTCGTTGTGGGATAAGGACTTACGGCGAACGCGGCCCGCCCCCTTGGTTCTAAATCCTTAGTGGGCAAGGACTTAGATCAAGAGAGAAAACCTTCGCACCCCAAACCCACCAGATCACGCAAGAGGTTCTCAGCCGCTTCTGGAGTCTTGAGGGTCATGCTGTGACGGCTGGCACCCTTGAGCCTTCGACCAGCATCATCCCACGTTCCCACCAGAACGTCGCTCCAATCCTTGGCTTCCTTCAAGCCCCAACCAGTGTTGAGACGAATAGCCTTGATACAAGGAATACGGTTGTCAAAGGTCATACCGCCAGTGATGGTAACGGTCTTGTGACGATTCACACCAATAGCGTCCTCAATCCCTGCCACAATCTTGTCATAGATCGTGTCGTAGGACTCAATCTTGGAGAGAATCCACGTAGCCTCACGAACGGTCAGTTTGACATTAATCATTTTATTTCCTATTAAGAGTTTTTGTAGACCAGTTCCACGTACTTATTAATCAGTTCACTTACTGATATTTCATGTAATCCAATCAACTCTTTAGCCTTATCTACGTTATGCTTATTTACAGCGGCCATTCTATTCTTGAAAAAACTAAGAAGATAAATCATAGCCTTTTCACGCTCTTCAGTCATTATTTTCTTTCTTGAATAGTTCTACGATTACTCCTCTACCATAACAATCATCAATAACTTCTTGTGCTTCTTCGCGTGTGCGAAAAACCCATTGAGGATCAACCGTATCTCCATCTTCTTTCCAGCAAACAGCATATAGTACCAGTTTCATTTTGGATAATCCTTTGGGTAATCACTTTCTGGTCGTTGCGGTTTTGGTTGTCCCTCATATGGCATCCACCACGGAGCATCCATACGATCTACTATACCGGGACTTTCTTCACAAATCAAGATATGTTCACTTACTGGATCATCACGATGAATCTCATACCGCCCTTGCCACACGCCAATGTATTCACCAAAGTAGTAAACTTTCTGCCCGTTAATAGGGCGACGAGGACCGAAGAAACTAATCCATTCCATTATGATTGCTCACAGAGTATGTCGTATGCTTCTTCTACCTTATCAAATACTTTCTTTTGCAGACTTTCAAAGTTTTCTTTTTTGCCCCAGTAAATACCAGAACGAATATGGTCATCTACAACATTGTATAGATATTCAAGTTCAGTCTTAGTAAGTTCAAGGGTTTCAGTTTTCATATTCTCATTATACCATTAGTTATCAGTCTGTCAATAAGAAAAACCAGCGGAATCTTTTACGCCCCGATTCCTATAACCCATACGATTGCCCCTTGTCGGGATCGGATGGAAACCGCCCACGGAAACCTCTCTAGAATCTTTCACACTGCGCTATGCTATATGATTCATCTGGCTCTTGGAAACGATTACTGGTTGTATTAAATCGTGTGTCGGGAATCCAACCCAATAGAGAGCAGCATGAGCCTTCCCATAGCCTAGGTCGGCAACCCCATACACCCATTAGATGCAGACGCTGTTTGCTGGGCTATCTCTCTAGTAGTAGCAACTACCACACGTAAGTTTGTATTGTAGCCGATAGACTTGCTAAGTCTTAGCGTTTTATCGGTACTCATACTCGGACAAACATATGAGCAACGGCAGCGAGTGTCAGGAATGACCAACCGGCTGGATTTCATTCATTCCCGATTACCACTTGCTTGCGACTCTTGTATTCTACACTCTATTTTCGGCTTGTCAAGCCATTTCCTCAAAAAAATCTGCCATGCCATACTCATCCCACAAATGATCGGGGATTTCTTCCTTGTCTCTATATTCCACATACAAATCCATGCCATTTTCAATGGTGCCGCAGAATCCCATTCCGGGTTCCCAATACGAACCATTTAGAATGTATCCTTGACGGTGCAACTCATCATACAAACCATTAGGCGGTGCCCAAGCGGTATTGAATGATACAGATACTTCATTATCTACAACAACAGCAGAGTCACCATACTCATCCTTACCAAAGTCCCACTTGACACCCCAGTTATTTATGCACCACTTGTACCAATAGTCTGGACTACTCTCGTCCATAATAATCTTACCATCCTTGTCTTTAGGACACGGAAGATAGTGGTCACATGTATTCCCTGAGTTATAGGCATCAGCAAACTCCTGCACTTTAGCAGGATCAGCGTGAGAAACCGTTATATTGTTCATGCACCAGTTAGGCATATTAGACTCTTTCTTCCAAAATGTAGACTTGTTTGCCGTCAGTTAGTAAAGTAGCATACTCGCTATCGTCCCACACAAACTCGTTAGAGTCACTCTCTCGTCGCCAGTGTGGATCACGAATAGGATTATAGAACACCTTTTCAAGATTGTCAATAGGCAACTTTGGATAAAATGTTTTGCGAAGCATCACTTCGTCACACTTTACCCAACCGCTCACATCATGAACTCCAGCCTCAAATACTTGTTTAGCCTTGTTTGGCTTGTTTATCAACTTACAACCCCGCATCTCTAACTGATACTCATTAGGATCGTAATAATATACATCAACTTTCTTTCTACCCTGCATGACTTTTACTTGCCAGTGCATATAATGTTCGCCCCTACTCAGGTGGAAACGAACTTCGCCATGTAATGGTTTAGGAGTCATATTCATTCCGCCATTGACGTTCAATATCCCTACGGGTACGCTGTCGCTTGGGGCGATTATCGAACACCGTAAACTTGTGTTCTTGGTGTCCCTGCCGCATTTCCCACGGCATAACTTTCTTGATTTTGATTACGTTGCGGCGTGGCCGCATATCGTCGTTGTTGTGGAGGGTAATCATACCATATACCGTTTTCGTGTTGATAGTAAACTTTGTCAGTGTTAGGATCGTAAGCCATCAGACAGTATTGTATTGGATAGTTTGTTTTTGTCAATACCTCGTTTTGCGATAACGTAGGTATTTTTATCACGCCAGTTTGAACATCTTTTATTCCCGTATACACCAGACCGCAAATCGTAATGATCACGCCAATCCATTGAATCATGATGCCTGTCTCCTTTTTCATATAAGGATTATCGACATTCCTGCTCAGAAACTTTAGGCTGGCTGACTATCTCTCACAAAATGATCTTGATTATTTGGGTGGTACACCACTGCATATTGCACAGTCCGCTCAACCCACACATTTTGCCCAAACTCATCTCGGGCCTTCACGTATGCATCAAACTGACTAGGGGACGATACATACCCCGCAAACCGATTATCTTTCCAAACTCTCCAAATATACATACGTGTCTCCTATGCAACTATCATACCATACCTATCGGCACAGTCAAGAAAAAACTTTAGGTTGTAAGTCTATATTTGATAAGGGTTTACGTCAAATCTCCCCGGCCCCGTTCGCCGTAACCCTAATGGCTACAAGGGTTTACGTCACATCGTCCAACCGGCTTCTGCTGCCACTAGTTTAGTGGGGATTACAATAGTATCGGGAAGTGCTGTAACGTAGTCTTTCATACCACGCTCGTCAATGTAAAAATGTTCATCTAATACGTCAAACTTGTTAGTCTCACCTAGTGCTACAATCGCAGCCTCAAGGGGAGTTTTATCTGTAGAGTAGATAAGTTCTAGCGTGTTAGACTTAATGTAATACTTACTCATGGCAGCAACCGCCTTTTCTGCAAGTGATGCAAAAACACCTATTTTCGTTTACTACGCTTTCATCTCCAGTGTCAATACATACCATCACCTTATGACCATCACGATTTACAAATCCAACATTGCCAGCGTGATTATCTCCAAAACTAAATCCATATTCTTCCATATTGCAAACTAGATTGCTCATCTCATCACAATATTCATCTTCTAGTTCTTCACGATCACAACAGTAGCAACCATTACCGGGGCAGCAGATTAGTTCCGCGATTTCTGTAACATATCCCCAGCCAGTTAGACTCTTATCACTCTTACGAACACGACCGACTTGACTATAAACATACGGGGCTAGATTATACATTGACAGTTCTACTTGATTAGTATGGGCAATCTCTGCATCTTCTTTGGATTGGAAGATTTTAAACCCACGATTTTTCTTACCCTTGAGTTTATAAAACGATGATGCACAACCAGCACCGCTACGCTTCTTTACAATAGTATACATCGTCAACTCCCAAGGCTAATAAGTACGGTATCGTCCAGACCACCAAAGTCAATAGTAATATCTAATACTTGTTCAAGCATACTCTTGCTAATCAAGGTATCCTCGTTAGTGCCAAATGAAATATCACTATGGGATATTTCCTCTATAACATGACCATAATCTAGAGTGTTCTGCTCACAAACATCGGCAAGCGTAACACAATCGTATGTAAAAACTTTCATCTTATCCTCAGTGTGATGGAAACAACACGTTAGCCAAACCCTTGACGCACAGATTACAGTCTACACTACCCTTCGTCGGAGTGCAAGTCACAACGCCGCGACCACGACGGATTTCGGGGCAAGTGATAAACTTCTCGCCGTCGAGAATCACAAGTTTGGGCAGACTCTTACGCCAAGCATCGGCAAGGTTTTTACGCTTGGGGCGTTTCTTCGCAATCTTCTCATCGCTATCGCACCATGCGAACAGTTTGAATCCGGCGAGTGATGCCGTAGCCTTGTCATTAGCGTTATGCACACTAGCATAGACCGCCATATACTTTTCCATAGCCACAAGTCTAGCGTCGTAGATATGGGTATAAAACCACATATCGGGCAGAATCTTACCTTCGCTCACAATGCTATCACAAGCCCAAATAACATTGTTCACATAATCCATATCCAGTTTACCGTCAAGAAACCAATCGCCACGCTCATGCCAACGAATAGATTTTCCTTGACGAATAGCGTCCAGAATCATGGAGCGAATACGCCCACGCTCAGTGATAACATTCTGCATACCAGCAGGACGCACGTTAGGATACATTTTCTCGGTTTGCTCTGCATAGCAACCGTTACCCAAAAATGCACACGTTGACGGACAAGTATCACCAACTGGCCTAGAAACGACCAAACAACCCTTGCCCAACTTGTCATTACCGTTTGCAACTTTCATGATTCTCTCCCTTGTGTTCACCGATTCTACACTATACATCGGCACAGTCAAGGGGAAATCTTGAGAAAATCTTTGGCATAGGATTCGCGGCCCGCCCCGCTATTCCTAAATACTTGATAGATAAGGACTTACGACAAGATAACGAGAATGACGGGACTTGAACCCGCAACCTCTAGCGTGACAGGCTAGCGATCTAACCAGTTGATCTACATTCCCAAATGACCCCACAGGGAATCGAACCCTGATTCTCGGAGCGAAAATCCGATTTCCTAACCGTTAGAAGATGGGGCCAAAGCACACAGGGTAGGATTCGAACCTACATCTGACAAATTAACAGTTTGGGGCATTACCATTATGCTACCTGTGTTCACGTTATTCTGGATACTTACAAAATTCTATACCTACATATCTAGCGTCGTTAGTTTGTCTCATAAATGTTCTATTTCTATGGCAGTTGCAACATACAACGTCACACTTACTTATTTCTTCTTTAATTTTTTCTAATGCTATAGTGTGTTGAGAGAACTCTGATATATTAAAACTTTTATCATCTCTAGTATGATCAAACTCTAATAGCCAGTATGGATAATCCTCTCCACAATCAGCACATCTTTTACCAGACTTATACTCTTGTATGTATCTTTTAACCTTTGTTCTATATTCTTTGGTTCTATTTTGAGTTTTATCTTTTTGACCTATACCTACATGATACGCTATTGTTCCTTTGGAACATCCAAGTTTTGCTTGTATATCTCTGTAAGAATAACCTTGTGCTTTTAGTTCTAATATTTGTTCTTTCATTTTCATCTTTAAATCTCCTTTGGTATAGTATTATACACCAACTGAGCCTAAAGATTCGAACCGTAAATGCCCGAGTAGGATTCGAACCTACAACCGAGGGAACCAAAATCCCTTGCTCTGCCAGTTAAGCTACCGGGCAATCAATCAAAGCCCACAGAAGGAATCGAACCCTCATCCGATGATTACAAATCAACTGTAATAGCCTTTATACTATGCGGGCAAGTGGGATTTTTAAAATGGAATCCCACAAAACCACTAGGGCAGTCCTACGTCTAGCATGGGCTAGGGTCAGACCACATCCCGTAACTCAAACATCAGCCTCCGAAGCATAAATATTGTACCACTCATTGCTGTCATCATATACGATGATATCTCGCTCATCATCGCCAATGAGTTCTTCGTATTCTTCTTGATCGTAAGGGCCGCACCACTTCATGACGTTTTCGTTATACATAGTATTCCGGGAGGTTAGAGGATGGTTTTATCTATTATACTTTATACACACGAAAAAGTCAATGGGTCATGTAGGACTTGAACCTACAACCAACGGATTAAAAGTCCGATGCTCTGCCGATTGAGCTAATGACCCAAAATACGGGTGTCTGCCATACTCGACTGTCTTTTATCTATGGCTTCTTTGATATCATTCTACCATAGACCCGTATGTTGTCAACTATCTAAATCTTCGTCGTTATCCTCAATATGGGAGGTCAGATCTTCTACGATATTCTCAATGTATTCTACGTATTCTTCGTCAGAGTGAGTCTCTAGCCACTGATCCATTAGTTCGCCAGCCATAATGTCCTGCAAATATAGAGTGATATCTTCGGGCCACTCATGAAATGGCTTCTTGATAACGCTCTTTATCTCTTTACTGGTATACGTCCCAAAGATATTCATTCTGTTCCCCTAGCGTATGTATCGACATTCTACCTTCAAAAGTTTAGTTTGTCAAGCCCTACTGACGCTGACTATCTGCAAAACATCGATCTTCATTCTTTGGGAGATACATCCCCCTCGCAGTGTATTCACTCATACCATATTGACATAGTATAACTCCCTATATCATTATGTCAATCCTCTTTCCATTGAATCGTTGGCGTTGACGGCCCATAGTATCGATACAGATATTCAAAATCATTATTTCCATATCTTTCATATTGCAAAATCAAATCACTCACCCTGCACTGGTATAGCGTAGGAGGAGTCATTTTATTCCACTTGTAACGCCTATAACCATCCTTAGTTATGCAAGTTATCCAATCCTTGCCAAACTCCAAAATAGTCGCCCAAACATTCTTACCATTGTAGGTAAAGTTTAGGGTATTGCTAACCCAGTAGGGATAATAGGGATTATTACAGTTCATATTCAGACCTCACAAATATGCTTGTTACAACGGATATTACTAGCAGACGGATACTTGCTAAAAACCTTACGCTCAACATCACTCTTGGTAGCATACCTTGCCCCAAGTTTCCAAGTCCAAGTCTTACCATCCATAGAGAACGTCACAGTCCAGCCAGTATGGATATGTTCGTGTCTCACATTACCCCACATATCCCTACTCATCCGATAACCATTCCAACTCATCTTTTCACTCTCTTTCTTCTACTTCTATTATCGACATTCTACCATTGGAACTTTAGCCTGTCAAGCAGAAAATAAAAGATTTTTTGATTTGTCGTAAAGTGTTGTGGCGTAAGGACTTACGGCGAACGCGGCCCGCCCGCCTAGCCCTAACTCCTTTGCCCGCAAGGACTTAGGAGAAGGGTCTAGGTTATCGGGTTAGTTAGTGAACATCAGAACAGGTATGCTACACCCATGTTATAAAGCAAGTTACCAACCGGTGTACGCTTGCACATATCACTACGTTCAGCGTAGAACTGTCGGTGTTCACCATCGCTCATCTGACACGTAACTAGCGTAGGTGTACGCTTGAAGTTCTTGTCACTACGACGGTAATCGCTAGTAAAGTCAAGCCTACCAAGTTCCCAATGGTCAAGGTGACGAATACTAACTACCTTCGCAAGATACCTTTCATAAGTTCCGGTCACTGGTTGGAAGTATCGAAAGTTATATACAGTACCAATAACAGCATTAGCAAGGCTATCATGCACACCCCTATAGACGTTATAGAGAAAGAAAACAACAACCGCCGCAGCGGCACAAGCAACAATCACACCAACCGTAAACGCATCATTCATGCCTAATCAACTCCTTAGTGGGTAAACCTTTTCAACCATTGTACACTAGTTATCGGCCAATGTCAAGCCTCAACTTTAGAAATCTTCCCCGTAGTAACCGTAATCCTCATCCGTTCCCCAACCGGCGGATTCCATCGCGGAATCATGGTCGCCGTCCATACTGTCATCATAGACATCATCATCAAACTGGCTTTCAACCTCATGATCAGCATCGTGATGATAGGACGAACTATCCTCACCATAGAAATCGTCGTGGTAATCGTACTCGTAATCATCAAAATGGGTAGCCATTTCATCATCCTCATAAGAGTTATCGGGATCGTAGCAGGGATCTGGGTGACTCATGATTTTCTCCTATTCAAGAAACATACCATACAAAACCATCCTCGTCAAGCATCGTAATCGGCTCGGGGTAAATCTCATCGGCCAACTCATCGGCCAGCCCCGTGACTTCGGCCCAATCCATCGGGTGGCACGTAGGCTCATCAATCGGCTCGGCCATCGGCTCAAGCGTACCCTGCTCGGCTAGTTCAGCGAGGATACGGTCAACATCATCAAACTCGTACATGGCATTCGCTCCGTTGGTGCTGTCAATCATCATGCTCTGATTCTACACCTATTATCGGCTATGTCAAGCCCCAACCTACAAATATTTTTCCTTAAAAAGATGACAGGATTCGGACTACTTTTGGCACACGACTTGCTACTAGCAAATACCATGCCAAAAATCGGCGGCGGCCCGCCCCGCTCGTCGTAAACCCTTGTTAGATATAGAGTTACGTCAACTGTTCACGATCCAAGCCGCTATACATCCGATCACGAATGATACCGCTAGTGTAACTTTGTCTAGTGTACGCATAGTCAGTCCTTTTTCACTGGAAAAACAAGATCACAAACAAGCCAACAACCAGCAACGCCAGCAACAAATCCCACACCTACACACACCCAGTTTATATCGACCATCCGTGGCCCCTTTCTTTATGAAACCAAAATGTTATCTTCAAACGGAGTACCATCACTCAAAAACCACTCAAAGTTTTTCTGATAAACCCGCACGGGGCTATACTGGTTGATTCTCTTTTTCGTAGTATGGGTGCGATATCCACCACTGTTCAACTTCACCATACCATTAGGAGAAAAAACCACTACCTTAGTGCCATGCAACTCAATAGCCACACTTCCATCATATTCAATATAAGCGTAGGTATTATTTCCAACCTTACGCTGGCTACGATTACGCTTGCCCAAAACCATCTTTGTCGCTTCGGCGTGAGTCATTTTCTTTCCTTTTGGTTACTTCTCTTATATCGGTATTCTACAGGATGAAACTTTAGGTGTCAACCCTCAAAACTGAACGGCGACACTTCGTGACCGCTGGCGGCGATCAACTCGTACTGTGACCGCAAAGCCTCAACACGCTCACACGAACCGGGCTTTCCAACCTTTACGATCATGGTATCGTCACCGCCAATCAAACGACCGTCCACGCTTTCAATCTTGGTAGATCGGCCACGACGCAGAGCCTTGCGATTGAACTTGAGAATCTTTTCCGAACGAATCGGACCGTACTCGCCGTTTGCGAGTCGCGGTTGGTGAGGGATTGCGATTCCCAAAAAGCACATGCGAGCCTGACGCTTTGCATCTTCGATGATCTTGAACTTGGTAGCCATTTTCTTTTTCCTCTTGGTGATTGGTGAAGTGTATGAAACTTTTTCCGCCGTCGCAACCCCCATTCAGAGGGAGCGATTCTTTTTGTTGTATTCGATCATCGCCTTTTCGTCTTGAATGGCACGAACGACGCTAGCACGGAAAGCCGTAACCAGCACATCGTAACCCATCTTGATATCGTGCAGGTGGTAGAATCCACTGGCATCCTTACTCAGCACGAATCCAACCTTCACGGCTTCCATCTTCAGATTTTTCATTTTCATTCTCTCTTTCTTTACCCTTATATAGAGCAATCGGTGTGCCAATACAGAAATATTCTGAAGTGCTGTTTTCCTCGGGAAAAACGCTATGCTATTTTTTGTGCCTAGATTTTGAGCGTAGCATTTTGCAACACACTGTATCATTTTGCGTTAGCGATTTCAGCCGCGAAACTATGGTAGTGTAGCATTTTGCGACGGGTTACCCATCTTACCATGCCCATTCTGTGAGCATAGGATTTTTTTATTCCTTGGCATTGTAGTTGCGTCGTTACTCGTCGTAAGTCTTTGTGGCGTAAGGGTTTACGTCGAATGCGGCCCCCCGGCAACCCCCCTAAGTAGTGGTGTACACCCTTTCACCCCCTACTCCAGTTGTCAAGCCCCCACAACGGGGGAACGATTCTTTCGGTTGTATTCGATCATGTGCATTTCGTCGATGATGATTCGCACCACTTCGCACATGGTTCGATTCCGGTTCACGGTATAGCCTACGCGATTATCGAACACGTTGTAAAGGCCATTCGTTTGCGGAAGGATCGTGAAGCCAGCCTTGTAGGCATAGGCACGAAAATTTTGACGAATGGTTGACTCTTTGGGGATTCTCATTTGGTTCTCTCTTTCTTTCTTACTTATCGGATTCTGGCCTGTCAAATACCTTAGAGAATCGTACCATCACCACGAATACGGTACATGATACCGCCGATGCTATACAACACGATACCTTCGCCCATGTGCTGCACGAACGTGGCCGAATATCCATGACGGGCGACTAGGCAGCGAACAGTGTTTTGGACTTGGATGGTCATTTCTTTTTTCCCTTGTGTTGATTCTATTGTAGCGTATTGCTTTTAGGTGTCAAGCCCCCTTTTCGCATTCTTTTTTGTAGATAGGATAGAACTCTTCGAATGGAAGATTAGTGTACTTGAGTACACCGCCAACGTATAGATCGTAATGGTTTCGCGTACCCTCAGTCACTGTCCAAACGATGTATCGGTGATCTTGTGTCCAAGTCTTCATTTTCTTTTTCCTTTTCTTTCTCTTATTCTAGCAGATTTTTCTAGGGTGTCAAGCCCGATTTTTTGCGGGAACCAGATCGACCCTAACAATGTCGTTAGTATCGAAACCTTGGGAACGCATGTAGCGGTAAACCGCACCAAGGGAACCGCAGCGGTATACCCTGTAGGATTTGCCATTTTTCATATGCACTACATTATCGTGCGTGTAAACTGGCGGAAGGGAACGGATGAAACTGTTAACTGTAGTGGACTTTTCCATTTTCTTTTTCTCTTTCTTTCTCTATTATACTTATCGGCTTTTGGTTGTCAAGGGCTTGATTCTGAATCTTTCGTAAGGTTCAGATCATCCTCTGAAAGTATCGAACCTTCAAAGGATCTTGGGTAATCTTTCCATTCTGAATAAGGTATATTACCTTACCATTCTTTACCATAGCAGTAGTGTTTTGGGTAATCTTAATCATCGTAATCATCTTTCTTTCTCTCTTTCTTATGCCATATATAAGAGCAATCGCCGTGCCAAGCATAGATTATTTTTTTGTGCGTATTTCTCGGGGAAAACGCTATGACATTTTTTGTGCCTAGGTATTGAGCGTAGCATTTTGCTACAGCGTGTAGCATTTTGCGTTAGTGTTTTAGGCCGAGATATTGAGGTATTGTATCATTATGCAACACCTTACCCATCTTACCATGCACACATACTATGCACTGCATACTCTATTCCCATCACACATACTCGTCGTAAGTCTATACGTACCAAGGGTTTACGTCACACGCGGCCCACCCACCATGAGAATGTTAAGGTGGGATACCGGGGGGTTTTATCTTATAGAATGCTTGGGTGAGATTTGTGGGAAAAACGAGGGGTGGTTCTAACAAAATTCACAAAATATATATTAATGTACTACCCTATCCTCCCCGATTGCCCCTACTAGCAACGCATGAATCTGCCAAAATATCGTTACTGAGTGTATAACAATGTATAGGAGACAATATATGAAACAAACAATCGAAACGCAATTGGATTGCAAGGCAACAGCCTCATTTCAAGACGAAATACTAGAAGATATGAACAAGCAGGATGGATCATTAGCTTCGTTGCTCCAAAAAGACAACAGTAATGAGGATAACGATGACCAAGCAAACTCCAGCGATTGAATTAGTATCTAATTTAGATAATAGCAATGATTTAGTTCTTTGTGGTATTGATGGTATAGATAGGGCTAATTATAAACTATCATTCGCCCAATACTATGGTATCATTAATGAAGATTGCTTGATTCACAAGCATTTTGAGTTTGGTGAAGACAATAAGTTTTACTATACTGTACTATCGCTAGTCGATAACGAAGTCGTTCGTCACGAAAGCGGTTTTGGTTATATATATCAAGACGGCCCCAATAGAATACTAAAACGCTCCATACCCATATTTGAGGGCAAGCGATTAGATCACAGGCAACTAGTTAAGAGCATTAGCGTCAAGTTTGTTTGTGACCCCTCTCGCATTAATCTATTAATAGCATCTTATCCAGAAGAATACGCATTCGCCCTTCATGATGACAACTGCGTTTTATCGTCTAAAGGATTTGCCCGCCCTCATTCTATTCAAATAAAGCCCCACTCTTTCTTAGCTCGCGTAAATGACAGTGATCTTCGTAGCGTATCGTTTGTTAGTGATGAATTTTCAGATATTGTGTCCAAGTCTATTAAACATTTTTCTTATGATGAAAAAACAGACTCTTTAAAATTTTTTGATGGAACAAGATGGAGATCGCTACAATGGTCAGAAAACGAGGAATGAAAGTTCCTAAAAACATGACAGAACAACAGGTTATAGATCAGATTAACATTGTCGTTAATAGGATATCGGCCCGCTATACTTTTCATGGATATGAGCTTGAAGATATAAAACAAGAAGCTTTTATTATTTGCATGGATGCGCTGGATCGCTACGATCAAAAACGCCCCCTTGAAAATTTCTTGGCCGTTCATCTTTCAAATAGACTGAAGAATTTTGTTCGTGATAATTTCTATATTAAGGGCGAAGAAGATAAGAAGAAGATACTTAAACCTAGTAGTTTATCTTATGAAGATTTTATTCCCGCAGAACACCACGAAAACGACAATAAAATAGATGCCAAGTCCTTACAAGAGTCTATTGATAGCAAGTTACCATCAGAATACCGTTCTGACTATCTCAAAATAATAAATGACGTTTACGTTCCTAAAAAGAGAAGAGAAGAAATCATTGCGTTAATTAAGGAGTTGCTAGATGAAGAAGGGTAGAATCTCTAAAGATGAGGAGCGAATAATCGGTCGCCTAATAGACCACGTTACCGTCGAGGACATTGCAAAGCAACTTGACCGCGACGTTGAGAGCATAGACAGCTTCGTCAAAAGAAAATTCCAAGTGGGCCTGTCTAATGAAGAGGCCGCCGCGTATTCACTAGAAAGTCGCCCATACTGGGTAGAATTAGAGAGTCAATTTACTCCTTCTGAGTTAGAGCTTTTTAAATACCACTGGTCGCGCATAATTTCACAGTTCAAGGATGATGTATTTCCAACAGAAGAGCTACAGGTAGTTGATGTTATAAAGCTTGAAATACTTATGAACCGCTGCTTAAAAAGTAATAAAGATAACCTTAATGAGATGACTACCTTAGAAAAAATGTTAGCAGACGAGCGCGCCGTAGATAAAGATCAACGCGACCATGACTATGTTCTAAATCTAGAGCGTCAATTAGCATCCTTACGGGCCTCTCAAGAGGCTCTTAACCGCGACTACCGCGAACTTCAGACCAAGAAGGCCGCTATACTACGAGAAATGAAAGGCACACGCGAGCAGCGCATCAAGAGACTTGAAGATAGTAAGCAGAGCTTTACTTCTTGGGTAGCTCACCTAATGCAAGACCCCGAAACGCTGAAACGATACGGGATTGAAATGGAAAAGATGAGATTGGCTATGATGAAAGAGAGGGAACGCTTGAGCGCGTTCCATAAATATGAAGACGGGCAAATTGACCAACCATTCTTAACTCCAGATACGGTGATAGAATGAAAATTATTAAGGCCATATATGGCGACAAAGATGTAACAGATATCGTAACATCAAGAGTTAAAAATAATAGCCTTGTTATACAAGCTTCCAATTCAATTTTTGGAGATCCTTGTGTTGGAAAAATTAAACATCTCATTATAGATGCAGAAATTAACGGGATATCTGAACAGTATTCTGTACAAGAGAATTCTTTTATTACTTTGCCAAAAACTAAACAGTCTAGATTAGGTATATTCTATTCTAATAACAATGAAGATAAAATAAATCCTTGTATACTCAAATCATTAGAATGTATTAAGAAGGCCGCAGATGGTAAAGCAGATATAATAACAAATGTATGGAATAGTTTTGGAAATAAAAACCCTTTCTTAGAGACTATATCTTGGACTAAAACTTCTTCTCACCTTAATCAAACTTTACAAATATTACAATGTTTGTATATGGGAAGAGCTACTGGTGATTACAAATATGTTAGCTTTTTAGAGCATGATGTTCTATATCCAGAGGGCTATTTTGATTATGACGATTTCGACAATGAATGTATATCTAATTCAAACTATATTGGTTTGTGCAAAAGCGGATTTCAACCACAAAATGCTAATCACCAACCATTAAGTCAAATAACTATGAAAATGGATTTTGCCATCAATCATTTCGAATCTATTCTTCCAAATGCTATATTGTTAAATTCTGGACTTGTTGAACCACATGTTAAAATAAATTTTTGGAAATGTAAAAATCCAAGCATTCATGTAAATCATGGAAGACATTTTACTTCTCATTATGTAATATATAGCAAAGATACATTTAGCGAAGATCCATACTGGGGTCATTATAGCCAATACTCCAACTTATTTTTTTAAAGGACTAATATGAAATCAATAATATTTGGAATAACAGGACAAGACGGTAGCCACTTAGCTGATCTATTATTAGAGAAAGACTACGAAGTAATTGGGGTTAGCAGAAGAGCAAGCACAGATAATACACAAAGAATAAAACATATATTAAATCATCCTAGATTCAAATTGGAAGAGGGTGATATAACAGATACAAGCAGTGTCATCAATATATTTAGAAATAACGAAGATGTAGATGAAATCTATAATCTAGCGGCTCAATCGCACGTAGGCACATCATTCACGCAGCCATCCCTAACTTGGGATATAACCGGTAAAGGCTGTCTTAATATATTACAAAGTATGGTTGATCTTGAAATGCTTGGTTCAAGATTTTATCAAGCTTCTTCTAGCGAAATGTTTGGAAAATCATATGACATTGACGCCAATGGTATTAAATACCAAGACGAAAATACTAGATTTTTGCCTCAGTCTCCATACGCCATAGCTAAAGCGGCATCTCACTACGCCGTTAGACTATACCGTGAAGCATATGGCATTCATGGAAATTGTGGAATATTGTTTAATCATGAGGGGCCACGCAGAGGCGACAATTTTGTCACCAAAAAAGTAGTGAATTGGGTAGTTAGTTTTATTAATTGGCTAGAGTATAACAGTTTTGACATAAAACACCTATGCTACTCCGACATAGAAATCTTTGGATTATATGATAAAAAGTTTCCTAAATTAATGTTAGGTAATTTAGATGCCTATAGAGATTGGGGTTATGCTGGCGATTATGTCGAAGCAATGTGGATGATGTTGCAGCAAGATGAACCAGATGATTATGTAATCTGTACAGAGAATACATATTCCATAAAAGATTTACTTGATGTGTCTTTTGGGTATTTTAATATAGAATGGGATAATTTAGTTGGCATAGATCAAAAATTCTATAGACCTGCGGAAGTAGATTACCTACGTGGCAGATCTACTAAAGCAAGAAATAAACTGGGATGGAATCCAAAATATGATCTAAATGGTCTTATTAAACTCATGATAGATGAAAAGTTAAATGAGAAACTACAGAATAATGCTAGACATATCGAATGTCTTCATTAAAATAAAACACCTATTTCTTAAATCTTATAATAGCCCATTTCCAACTATTTTTATTACAGCCAAGGATCCAGACGAAGCGTGTTTTGAAGCACTAAATGATTTAATTAATATAATCATGAAACAAAATACTTCTATAGAAATGCGAATAGTATGTAGAGACATACGCAGAAGATCTAGAATAGATAAAATATATCAACTATGAAAAGAAATTATGACGATCCAGCATATGAGCAATTTAGAAAATCTGTTCTTAAAAGAGATAAAAGAAAGTGCATGATGCCGGGATGCGGAAAGAAAACGCAACTTCAAGTACACCATATTAAAAAGTGGTCTAGAGCCAGCGCATTGAGATATGAAACTTCTAATGGAATTACTTTATGCAGAAAGTGCCACGACTCTATTAAGGGATATGAACATCAATACGAAAATATGTTTAGGATAATAATTAATGACTTATAAAGTAGCTCCCCCATTCACTGTAATCAAAGATACAAGAGAGCAAGACGGCTATTTCTTTAGTGCGTTCAATACTTGTGCTGGCATGATAGAAGAAAAATTAGATACTGGGGACTATTCCATAAAAGGGATGGAAGATAAAATCTGTATAGAACGCAAAGGTTGCGTAGAAGAACTGGCAATAAACTTGGGTCAAAAGAAACATGCATTCTTAGCAGAAATAGAAAGAATGGAATCGTTTCCACACAAATTTATAGTACTAGAGTTTTCGCTAGAAGATTTGATAAAATTTCCAGAAGAAACTAGAATACCAGTTAAAAATAAAGCATCATTAAAAATAACTGGCAAGTACATGCTAAAATGTCTTTTTGAGTTTCAATTATACAATAATGTTCATATTCTTTTTTGTGGCAATAAATATAATGCTTTTCTCGCAGTTAGTAGTATCCTAAAAAGAGTAAATGAAATGTACACAATAGGGAGGAAAAAATAATGGAACCAGAACTATTGAAAGATTTTCATGACTATGGAGCTAATATTGCCACTAGGGAAATATTTCTTCACAATCATTACCATGCTGAAGATAATCAAAATCCCGGTGTAGAATATAAAATGTCCAATACTTTTATTAAGAACTTAAGAGCATTAGACATGAGAAGCAATGCCAATATCACTATTCATTGTCATAGTATTGGCGGCGAATGGACTGATGGTATGGCAATATATGATGCTATACAGATGTGTAGATCATATGTAACTATTATTATATATGGGCAAGCTGAGTCCATGAGTAGTATTTTTATGCAGGCTGCTGATTATCGTTATATGACTCCAAACGCCCATTTTATGAGTCATTATGGGTCATCAGATATAAATACTGATTATCTAAGTGCAATGAATCAAGCTGATTATGAACGAAAAACTGCCGACACTATGTTTAATGTATATGCTACTAGATGTGTAGAAGGAAAGTTCTTTTATGAGAAATTTGGTAAAAAACCTAGTGTTAAACAAGTAAAACAATATTTAATTCGCAAGCTAAAGTCTGGAGATTGGTATTTAAATGCAGAAGAAGCAGTTTACTATGGTTTTGCTGACTCTATATTGCGTAATTGGCACTTTACAGAATGAGTAAAGACAAGCTTAAAGTAATCGATGAGGCTTGGCTTGGATTAGATGTTATTGATACTGACATCTTTAATCCAATGTCTATACTTAATTCTTCTGATGATGACTTTCATTTGAAGCTTTCTTGGCTGATGAGTAGACCAGAGTATTTATCATTTTTATGTCATCAAATACTCAACATTCAACTGTTACCATCACAATCCTTAATTATCAATGAATTATGGGTTAGAAAGTTCCCTATGCTTGTGGGCAGTCGAGGTCTTGGAAAATCATTTCAATTAGCACTATATTCTATCATTCGCGGGATGCTATTACCAAAAAGGAAAATTGTTATTGTTGGTGCCGCATTTAGACAGTCAAAAGTGTTATTTGAATATATGGAAACTATATGGCGTAACGCCCCAATGTTAAGAGATATGTGTGATAGTAATAGTGGTCCAACCAGAGATGTTGATCGCTGCACTATGAGAATCAATGAGAGCGTCATAACTTGCTTGCCTCTTGGCGACGGACAGAAGATTAGAGGCCAAAGAGCAAATGATATTATTGCTGACGAATTTGCCTCTATTCCTAGAGATATCTTTGAAAATGTTGTCGCCGGTTTCGCTGCCGTAAGTGCAGATCCAGTTCAGAATGTTAAAAGAATGTCAGCTAAGAAAAAAGCTGCTGAACTAGGCATAGAGTTAGAAACTGAAGAAGACAACCCAGAAATCAAAGATAATCAAATTATACTATCTGGCACAGCATATTATGACTTCAATCACTTTGCAACATACTGGAAAAAGTGGAAAGCCATTATCAAGAGTCGCGGAAATATTGCTAAATTGACAGATGTATTTGGCGGCGATAAGCCCCCAGAGACATTTGATTGGCGTCAATACTCTATAATAAGAATGCCGTATGAACTTTTACCAGCAGGCTTTATGGATGCTGACCAAGTAGCAAGATCAAAAGCTACCGTACATGCTGGTATTTATCAGATGGAATATGGCGCTTGCTTCACTAGAGACAGTCAAGGATTCTTTAAAAGATCACTAATAGAATCTTGCGTAGTTGGCAGTGATGAATATCCAATTAAAGACTCAGCTGGAAATACAATTAAGTTCGAAGCTACGCTAATCGGAGATAAAAATAAACGATATATTTTTGGTGTTGACCCAGCATCCGAAGTAGATAATTTTAGCATTGTTGTTCTAGAAATTAATGGAGATCATAGAAGAATAGTACATTGCTGGACTACTACTAGGCAGGAACACAAAGAAAAAGTTAAAAAGGGATATGCTAATGAAAGTGATTTCTATGCATATTGTGCCAGAAAAATCAGAGATTTGATGAAACTTTTTCCATGCGTTCATATTTCTATGGATGCGCAGGGCGGCGGTATTGCGATAATGGAATCTTTACATGACCATGATAAAATAAAAGATGGCGAGTTGCCAATATGGCCTATAATAGATGATAATAAACCAAAAGATACTGATGGAGAACGTGGCTTGCATATCCTTGAAATGTGCCAATTTGCTAAATATGAGTGGCTATCAGAAGCAAATCATGGTATGAGAAAAGATTTTGAAGATAAAGTATTGTTATTTCCATTTTTTGACTCTGTAACTTTAGGTTTGTCCAACTCTGAAGACGGTCTTAAAAATAGGATGTATGACACGCTTGAAGAATGTGTAATGGACATTGAAGAACTTAAAGATGAATTATCTATGATACAGATGACACAGACAAATAGCGGAAGAGATAGATGGGATACTCCAGAAGTTATCGTTGGAACTGGCAAAAAGAGTAAAATGAGAAAAGATAGATATTCTGCTCTTTTGATGTCTAACATGGCTGGCAGAACTATACAACGCACTCCAACCCCAGAAGAATATCAGTTTTATGGAGGTTTTGCAACTGGTGGCCACACTCCAGAAAAAAATGATGAGAGGCTATATAGTGGCCCAAGCTGGTTCTCTGATCACATGAAAGATGTGTATTAAAAAGTAGCATTCCAATTACATTCCAATTAAGGGAAAACCATGAGCGATGACATGATAACTTGGTCTGATGATGACTTTTCTAGCAAATCTAACGCTATGGAAAAATTGTCTGACAATATTGATGCATATTCTGGTTTAAATAAATCTTCTGCAAGTAGTGCCTATAGAACATTTATTGACATTGAACCAAATAGGTCAGTAAGGCCCGGTTTTAATAAGCTAGATTATTACGCATTCCGACAAACAGAATCTGTTCCAAATCAGCAACGTCGAATCATCAAGATGTGCATGGATGCTTATGATAAAGTTGGAATTATAAGAAATATTATTGATTTAATGGGTGACTTTGGAAGTCAAGGCATAAGTATAGTTCATCCCAATAAAAGTGTTGAAAAATTTTATCAACAATGGTTTAAGAGTGTAAATGGCAAAGAAAGATCTGAAAGATTTTTAAACAATCTCTATAAGACCGGCAATGTAATTATGTACAGAAGTTTTGCCAATGTTACTCCAGAACTTGAAAAATATATGAAATCTTTAGCTAAAGATATCAAGGTAGAAGTTCCTAATGTAAAACAAAATCAAATTCCTTGGAGATATAACTTCTTTAGTCCTCTAACTGTAGAGATGAAAGAGGGCAAACTTGCACTTTTTATGGGAATATCAAATTATACCTTAAGTGCTGGAACATTTTTAGATACATTTGCTGGCGGCACCATACCAAATGATGTTCTTGACAGCCTTCCGGTTGATATTAAACGCGCGCTAATGAATAAAGAAAAAAGAATACCTCTTGACTCAGAAAGACTATGCGTATTTCATTATAAGAAAGATGATTGGCAGATGTGGGCTAATCCAATGATATATGCCATTCTTGATGATATCATTATGTTAGAAAAAATGAGATTGGCAGACATGTCTGCTCTGGACGGTGCTATATCTAACATCAGACTTTGGACTCTTGGAAATCTTGAACATAAGATTTTACCAAATAAAACAGCTATTAATAAATTACGTGATATTCTAGCCAGTAATGTTGGTGGTGGCACAATGGAATTAGTTTGGGGGCCAGAACTAAGCTTCAAAGAATCAAGCAGTGAGGTATACAAGTTTCTAGGTTCAGAAAAGTATACCGCCGTACTCAATAGTATATATGCTGGATTAGGTGTACCGCCAACGTTAACTGGTATGGCTACAAACGGTGGTGGCTTTACTAATAACTTTATTTCATTGAAGACTCTTGTAGAAAGACTACAGTATGGTCGAGATCAATTAACTAGATTTTGGGAAAAAGAAATTGAATTAGTTAGGCAGGCTATGGGCTTTAGATACAAAGCTTACATTCAATTCGATCAAATGACTTTATCTGATGAAGCCGCAGAAAAAGCTCTTCTCTTACAGCTTGTTGATAGAGATATTATTAGTCAAGAAACTGTTCTTGAAAGATTTAAAGAAATTCCACAAATTGAAAAAATTAGACTACAAAGAGAGTTTGAAGATAGACAGGGTGAGGATACTCCAGATAAAGCTGGACCATTTCATAATGCTAATCATAAGCAAGATCTTGAAAAGATTGCTCTACAAGGAAGCAAGGTAACGCCACAAGATGTCGGTCTCAAAACTAGTGTTCCAAAAGATATGCTTTTACCTCAACCAAAAGCACCCACTGGACTTGGACTGCCAAATGCCCCCAAACCGAGCAATCCTAATGGTCGCCCAGCAAATACAAAAGATGCTGGACCTAGGAAACAAAGAATTGCAAATCCAAAAAGCAAACCCGGAGTAGCAGAATTTATATACTGGGCCGAATCGACTTGGAAAGAAATATCTGATGTTTTAACAGACGCTTATTTAAATTCAAAGTCTAAGAAAAACTTACGCCAGTTAACTAAATCAGAAGTGTTAGAACTTGAAAAATTAAAGATAGACGTTCTTACTAATGTTGAGTTAATGTCAGATGTAAATGCAAATTCTGTAAGAGATATTTTAGTTTCTAAAAAGACCACTCCGAAAACTTTTGCTTCGATTCTAGAATCTAATGATATCCATCCAGAATCAATGAATATAGACAAGTATCGTATGAGGATAATTAGTTTATATATCCAAACCACATTAGAGGAAGCAGAATAAAATGCCCGCAGCAGAATATAACTTTCCTATAGAACAAGGTTCTTCATTTACTATTTCTTTTACTTATAAAGATAGTACAAATACCGTAGTAAACATATCTAACTGGTGTGCCAGAATTATAATGACAACAAGTGATAATCAGACAATCACATACAGTTCTGGTACTACAAATTCTGATTATAAGATGAGCTTAGATGGACCCAATGGTAAAATTACATTACTTCTTCCTGCAATTACAACAAATAATTTTACGTTCAAAACTGCTAAATATGATCTTGAGCTTGAATCAGATGATATTCTTTATTCTGGTGGAGGAAATTATACCAATAGAATCGTATATGGCGTGATAACAATAGTTAAACGCAGTAGTCATAATTCTACTATACTGGACTGCTAAATGAGCGACTACATTATAGAGATTAGTGGTAATCAACCATACTATGTTGAAGTTGATAATAGTAATTTACAAGATATAGTAAACTTAACAATTACTAGAGACAATGATGTTAATGTAGATGTATCAACATCTAATACATTTATCACCTTTGAGATGCCAAGTGGCTATCCAATAGAAGCTACATCTGGAGATCTTCCATACACTAGGGTTAGTGATCTAGCTACATATATACAATCATTTATTCCACAGCAATCTGCAATAGCAATAGATGGAGGTTCTCCATAATGCCTCGCCAAAATCTAATACAAATCAGACGAGGAACTAAATCTCAGTGGATATCTACCAATCCAGTTTTAGAGAGCGGTGAACTTGGACTTGAAACTGATACTGGTAGATTAAAATTTGGAGATGGATCAAGCTCTTGGGATGAACTAGACTATGTTGGAACTAAAGAAAATCTAATCAGAGTACAAAACAATAGCGGATATGCCATACAAAAAGGTCAAGCTGTTTATATTAACGGATTCAGTTCATACTACAGCGTTCCTACTGTTAGTCCATATATCGCTAATGGAACTATATCAGAACAACTGTTCGTAGGGTTGATATCTGATTACGTTTCTAATGGAGACTATGGATTTATTTTAAATTTTGGATCTATTTCCAATTTAAATACAACTGGCGCAATTTCTAATATATCTGATGGTAGTGAATCTTGGTCTACTGGTGATATTTTATATGTAAATCCTACAGATTATGGAAAATTGACTAAAGTTAAACCACCTAAAAATATAATTCTAGTGGGTATAATAACATACTCTCACGCAACAGATGGCACAATTTTAGTAAGATCCTTTATTAATCCAAAACTTAGCCAGTTGAATGAAATATACTTTAATGATATTTCTAATTCTGACCTAATAAAATATGACTCTAACAATTCCCGTTGGATCAATCAAAATGAATTAGATGGCGGAATTGTATAAGTGTATAAAATACTGAATATTCACACACACCAAAGGGGACATCATGGCTAATACAATCAAAATCAAGAGAAGACCAGCTAGCGGTGCTGCTGGAAAACCATCATCACTATCTAACGGTGAATTAGCATTCAATGAGAATGACAATATTCTTTATTATGGTTATGGCAGCGGAGTAGGTGGCGCAGCTTCTAGTATTGAACAAATTGGTGGAACTGGATATTTTGCACATCGCGGCGGCACTAATGCTAGCGGCACTTGGCCTATTAGTGTAACTGGTAACGCCGAGACTGTCACTAATGGTGTCTATACAACTGGCGATCAAACCGTCAATGGTTTAAAAACATTTGGTAATACTACAACTTTTAATAGTGGCATTAGTGCAGTAGCTATTAATACCTCATCTAACAGTGTTGGATATTTTGCAGTTTTTGATAATAATCCTAATTCATCCACCCAAACGCTAAAATCAGTTAGTAAAGATCAAATTCTTGATGATATTGGTGCGGCTACTAGTGGTTTGGATATTATTGCTGGTAGCGGTCTTGTTGGTGGTGGTACATTATCAGCTAATAGGACTTTCGATATTGGTCAAGGAGATGGTATTTCTGTATCAGCAGATAGTATTGCTGTTGATAGTACAGTAGTAAGATCAACATCTATAAATGTTAGTGGATATATCCCAACATGGGCAGCTAATAGTAGTAAAACCTTAAATACTGGATATCAAGTATCAACAAATTTAGATACAAATAATAGTTCCACTTTTATTCCAAGAGCAGATGCTGTTAAGACCTATGTTGATAATATGATTGTTTCTGGTATTGCTACTAATGATGCAATGATATTTAAAGGTGCAATTGATTGTTCAACAAATCCTAATTATCCATCTGGTGATAGGGGTTGGACCTATAAAGTAAGCGTTGCTGGTAAAATTGGCGGAGCTTCTGGTCCAGCAGTAGAAGTAAATGATACTCTTATTTGCACAACCGATGGTACATCCGCTGGTACTCATGCTGTTGTTGGTAGCAATTGGGTTATTTTACAAACAAATATAGCTGATGCTAGTATTCTTGTAACTGGTCCAACTAGTGCTACTAGTGGTAATATTGCCATGTTTGATGGTTCTACCGGTAAAATCATTAAAGATGGTGGATTTTTAGCTAGCGATATTGCCAGACTGAGTGCAAGTCAAACATTTACTGGCACTAATTCTTTTGCAGTAATTAATGCTGGTTATCAACCTACTACGGATGCAGCATTTATTATTTATGATGACAATAATGATATCACTTTTAGAGTCATGTCTGGCGGATCTGTAACATCCGGAACTTGGAATGCTACAACAATTGCTGCCGATAAGGGCGGAACTGGTCAAAGCTCATATGCTATTGGTGATTTGCTTTATGCTAATACAACAACATCTTTAGCAAAACTTGCTGATGTGGCTACCGGCAATGTATTATTGGCTGGCGGTGTTAATACTGCACCATCTTGGGGTAAAGTTGGTCTTACAGCACATGTTAGTGGAACACTACCGGTGGCTAATGGAGGAACTAATCAAACTAGTTATACAGATGGCCAATTATTGATTGGTAATAGTACTGGTAATACATTGACTAAAGCAACGTTGACTGCTGGAACAAGCGTTGATATTACTAATGGCAACGGCAGTATTACTATAGGTCATGCTGATACATCTACTTTAACTGGCGCACAGGGTAGTAATGGTATCGCTAGCATCACTGTAGATGGGTTAGGACACGTTACCGCTGTTACTACAGCAACATACTTGACAGCAGGAACCGTTTGTGCTGCAATTGTTGATTGTTCACTTGATGGTGGATCATTTTAACTTAACGTTATAAAGGACTGAAATGGCTAATACTATACAACACAAAAGGAGTAGCACATCCGGCGCTGCTCCCGCTGCTAGCGGTTTATCTCAGGGCGAACTTGCTATAAATATTGCTGATGGTAAATTCTATACTAAGAATAATGCCAACTCTGTAATTAATCTTGGTGTTACTAGTATAAGTGGAACCTACATAACTCCAGCAAGTGGTAACTTTAATTATCTTGCTGTTAGTGGTGTTCCTGTTAGTGTTAGTGGGCATAACCATTCTTCGATAGAGGTCAATACATTAAGTCAAGAACCTCAAGGTTTTGTGAACAGAGATGATAGCACTATTAGTTTCAATGATAGTACTCGCACATTCACAATACAACCAGCCACTTCTGGAAGTTCTTATACTTTATATATTGAAGGAATTAAAGTTGTTAAGAACACGGTTGAGACTGTTGTTCTTGGCTCAGGAACAGCATTGAATTATATTCATTTTGATACCACGCCTCCTTATATTTTACAAACTAAAACTTCTGCATTTGATTTTGATACTGATGTGCCAGTAGCATTTATCCATTGGAATGGTGGTATTAATCAAAGCACATTTTTTGGTGAAGAGCGTCATGGAATCAAAATGGATAGCATGACCCACAAGTGGATTCATAATACTTTTGGTATGCAGTATATTAATGGCTTGAGTATCGGAGGATATACGCTTCTAGGAAATGGATCGTCCAATAGTCATGCTCAATTTGATATATCTGATGGTACTTTATATCAAGAAGATATTATAATAAATATAACAAATGGAGTTGGCGCTGGAAGTTTCATTCAACAATTAAGTCCCATTGCATATATTCCTGTTTACTATCACAGCGGAACTACGGGACAGTGGGTACGAGATACTGCCACAAGTTTTCCACTAAAATACAATGCTACTAGAGCGCAATATAATTTATACTCTGGTGGAACATGGACAACTCCTAATGTTGGTGATAAAAAATATTTTGCTATGTGGATTGTGGCAACAAACGATATTAATGAGCCGATTCTTGCTATACTTGGTCAAAGAGAAGATGATAATTTAAATAGTGCCACAAGCAATAATAATTGGAGCGATATTGATTTAACTAATATACCAACATCAGAAATAAGACCACTATATCGTTTAATTTTTATAACCGACAATACTTTTACCAATACTCCTAAAAGTAGCTTACAAAGTATATTAGATATTAGAGTAGCTATACAATCAACATCTATCGGCGTTGTTCAAAATGATCACGGGATTTTATTTGGCTTGGCTGATGATGATCATTCTCAGTATGTGCATATAAATAATGCTAGAACTATAGATGCAATTCATACTTTTACAAACGGATTGTTATCTAGTGGTAACGTTGGGATAGGAACATCCACTCCCACTGTTCAGCTAGAAGTTATTGGAGATATATATGGTAATAATATATTGTCAACCGGATATCTGATTTCTAATGCCCTCTTATCTGTAAATGATTTTGATGGAGGATCACCGGGAACAATATATATAGGAGAACTTACATCTCTTAACCATCCTTATTGGACCATAGATCAAAATGGATCTGGAAATTTCTCAACCCTAAGTGTTAATGATACGATTGTTAGTTTGAATGGACACACCCATTCGTCATCTGATATAACTAATTTTAATAGTAGTGTAAGTGGACTGTTACCGGTAGGGACATCTAATTACTTAAGCAAGTTTGGAACTGGCGGTAGTGGGTTAAGTAATAGTTTAGTTTTTGATAATGGAACTAGCGTTGGAATAAATACAAATACTCCTAGTTCTTCAGCTAGACTTGAAGTAAATGGGGCTATACAGCAAACATGGAGTAGCTCTAGGCTTGGTATGTTTTTTGACAATAATTATAGAATGGGTATCAACTACAATGCCTCTTCACGAATAATGCAAATATTTTCTACTTCTAACGATAGCAATGGACATATCGCTTTTAGCACCAGAATAGGTGCTGGTTCTTCTGATACCGACTATGGTACTGAAAGAATGAGGATTACTAATAGTGGATATGTTGGTATTGGAACCACTTCTCCAACCGCCCCACTCCAAGTTGCTGGCCTTTTACAAGGAAACAGCGTTGGTACTACCGGAATAATAGTATCAAATTCTCATGCTTCTCAAAGCGCAAATGGTCAAAATCACACATCATTATATGTGAATCCAACTTTTCTTACTAGTAGTAGTAATCTTAATAGTACATACGGTTTGTTAATATCTCCATCTAGTAGTGGTCAATATACTACTACTAATAGCTATGGTCTTTATGTTAATGCAAGCACATTAGTTACTGGAACAATCTTAGGAAACTATGCTGCGGTTTTTATGGGTGGAAATGTTGGTATAGGAACTGCAAGTCCAACAGCCACACTTCACGTTGTTGGAACTGGTTTATTTACTAGCATTGACATTAACAATTCTGCTATCGCCGGTAGTGCAGCACTTACCGTTAATGGAAATATTATTACACAAAATAATATTATAAGAGGTGGTACTTTTAGTATATATGGTGATAATAATACTAGAATATATAAAGCAGATGGTTCTACATTAAACTATAGTGTTAGTAGTTCTGGATATAAACACTCTTTGGGATATGATGTTACTGGTAATCATACCTCTTGGATGGTTGTAAATAATACCGGAGTAGGAATTGGTACGCAAACCCCAACCTCTAAACTTCATGTTGCTGGAGATGTGTTAGCAACAGGATCGTTTATTGGAGGATCAGGCACTGCTTCATTGCCATCTTTTGAATTTATTAATGATACTGATACTGGCTTGTTTAGTCCAGCAGCGAATACTTTTGGCGTTAGTACTAGTGGGGTGGAAAGACTAAGAATAAATAATCTTGGTAACATAGGAATTGGTATCACCGCTCCTACTGCCAAATTAGATGTAAGAGGTTCTTTTTCTTGCGGCACTGTTGTTGGCGATCCAAGCGCCGGTGCAGCAGGACTATTTGTTGATCCTTCAGTTCCAAGTTTAGCATTTAATGATAATATTGGACCAAATATCGCTCTTACTATAGATGATAATGGACTTACATTGTTCGATTCGGCAGCATCTCCATTCTTTTATACTGATAGAGCCAATGCTAGAATAGGAATAGGGACTAACTCGCCCGCTGCCAAATTGGATGTCAATGGTGTTTTTAAAAGTCTTGGATTTAAATCTTATGGTAGTATTAGTTGGTTTGGTAATAGTGCTGGTACTGTGGGAATAGCGGCAAATACTAATCCATCTGGAACTTTTGGTAGTAATACTGAATTTGCTTGTTTTCAAGGCTTTAATGATGCTATTACGTCCTATAATCCAATATGCTTTACAACTCAAAATGGTGCGCAGGTTTATTTAAATACAGATGGCAGGGTTGGCATAGGAACAGCATCCCCAGCGGCTAAATTAGACGTTAATGGAACTGCTTTTTTTGGATCTAATTTACTGGGTCGTATTGAATTTGGTGAAGATACATTTGGAGGAGAATTAGGTTTTTATGATAATAATGGTAACACCTTGGCGCTGAGATATGCTGATGGATCGTTTCAATACGGAGGAGGTTCGCCGGGTGCTGCTAATTTGGTAGTAACCAGCAGCGGTAATGTTGGTATAGGTGGTATTGATCCGGATACAAAATTACAAGTTTATGGAGATTTTGTTTGTTCTCCAGCAGGAGGAGGCTTTTCTGCTAAAAATGGTGAGCAGGGCGTTTATATTAATAGTGACGGCACCTTGGTGATTATTGATAATGGCCCCTCGGCAGTTGCTTATTTGAACGCAAATGGTCTAAGTTTATATGCTGATATTGGTGCTGGTGGTGGAACTATATTTAGTACAGATAGAAGTAATAGTCGTATTGGCATAGGAACATCTACACCATCAACAACACTAGATGTTCTTGGAGATGTTAATATTGATGGCAATCTCACATTTGATAGTTTCACAGAAAGTGTTGTAGCTAATGGTAGCAGTGGAACTAGCAAAACTTTAAGTCTAGCCAGTGGCACAGTACACACTTGCACACTAACGGGTAACTGCACATTTACTATGCCCACAGCAACTGCTGGTAAGAGTTTCTCATTATTTTTAAATACTGGGGCCGGATCGTTTACAGCAACATTCACAGGGGTCAGATGGAGTGACAGCACACCCCCAACAATAACAAGCACAGCAAGCAAAGTTGATTTATTAAGTTTTATTAGTGATGGAACTTATTGGTATGGTTCTTTCTCTCAGAATTATGGTTAATAATTATGTTTAATAAACGAGTAAATTTGTTAAAAGGTCCAAATAGGCTATTAACTAAAACTCAACTTGAGTCTATGGATACTGTGTATAAGGCTCAACCATTTGTACAAGTTGTAACTAAAAATCAAGAAACTAGAAATATGGATGTTGTATATAAAGCACAACCATTCTTAGGAGCTAAAGGATGACAACATTTTATTTAGATTATGAAAATGGAAACGACAACCATAGTGGAACTAGTTTCGCTCTTTTGGCTTCTGGCAGCGATGGAGCAATAACATCTTCAACTTTTAGTTCAGCCACAGCAAATTTTCCCAACGATAACACCATAGCTCCTCTTAAAAATATTTGTTGGCACACTAATTTCTGGCAAGGTTACGGAACTTATAATGGATGCAGATTATTAAGTTTGGACTATTATGTTGATGAAACTATAACCGGACCAACTGGTATTAATTCTTATATTTATTATTTGCAAGAATATCCAAATCTCACCAGCCATTTTGCTAGAACACAGGCCGGTGTTATTACTATTGCTAACAGTACTCAATATACGGCCTCAGTATATGTTAGAAGCGCAGGAAGAAATAAAGTTATTTTACAATGGACAAATGATACTACAAAAACAGCAAGATTTAATCTTTCTAACGGCACTGTGGAACAAACAGGGGCCGGTGCCACTTCTGCAATAAGCAATATCGGGGGAGGCTGGTATAGACTAAGCATAACAGTAACGTCTTCCGCTAATGCTTCTAGCGATATATTTTCTTTTTGTATGGCCGAAGATAGCTATACCGGATTAGATTTAGTCAATATGAGCTATTTTGGAAACGCAACAAAGGGAATATATTTTACTGGGATTCAAATAGAGGCTTCAGCTTCTGTTACGACATACGAAAACCCCCCCGGACAAATCTTAAGTATTTTTAATGGAAGCATATATGCTTACTACCATATAATAGCAAGAGTAAATAGTACAAATTTAACACTATATGCTATTGTTTCTGGTACAGCGTTGGCAAATACTAGTGCGCGTCAATATTTTATAGGCGGAAGAATACAAACATTCACAAACGGACTAACAGCACTTAGAACTCATTCTTGTGATATTATAAGAGTTGAAGCTAGTCCAGATCCAACAAGCATAGGAAATGCTACTTGGAGTGGTACAGGATCTTTCCCAACAATTGCTATAGCATCATCTACTAATGCAACTCCGATAGCCATAACAACCTCATCTGCTCATGCGTACTCAACAGGAGATACTGTATTTATTTGTGACCATGCTACAAATACTAATGCTAATGGAACATGGGAAATAACAGTTACTGGATCTACTACATTTACTCTTACTGGATCGACTGGCAATGGTGTTGGTGGGGCATCTGGCACATCGAGAAAAGCAACCAATTGTGTTGTTAGACTAGCATCTGCTTTAACAGAGAATATTGCTAGTCATGGCAATGTTGGAGAAGGTCGCACAGCTTGGACAGCAAGCACAAACATAACAGCAACAACATCGACTACTACAAAACAAGGAAATGTTAGCGATCAGATAGCAGCGAATGCTTCTTTTACAACTGGCTTAATGGCATATAAATCATTCTCGACCAAAGACTTGAGTGGCTATCAACAACTAAGCTTTTTTATATACCAAACGGCTGGATCGACTGCTAATTTCGGATTACAACTTAGATTATGTAGCGATAACGCTGGTGTTACAGCGGTTAATACTTTCAATATTCCTGCCTTGGGAGCGTTAAATACATGGCATGTTTTTACTGTTGATCTTGGTACTAATTTAGGAAACAGCATTCAAAGTGTAGCTTTATATCGTAGTAATAATTTTGGGGCGCAAACTGTTTTATTAAGCAATATTATAGCCTGTAAAGCTAATTCAAGTGCAGATTCATTAAACTTAACATCACTAATTGGAAAAAATACTACTAATGAAACGTGGTATCCAATACAAAGTATTGTTGGAACCAGAGTAATTATAGACGGAAGACTATCCACAAGTCCAGCTGTTAGTACTCAGGGAAACTTTTCAAAAGGATACTATGGAACAACAGAAACCATAAATACATTTAAAAGAGAAACTATAAAAACACCAGTTCAATCAGCGGCTAGTAATAATGTTCATTTGATCAATGACGGAGCAAGTCATTTTACTCCCAATATTGTTTTTGAGGGTGGCTTTGATAGAACTAATATGACTACTCAAAGTGGAGTTACTTTTTTTGATGGTCAAAACAGCCTTGGTTATGGATTAAATATAAGCAGTAAATCTGGTAATGGTTTTAATAGGATGGGATTTATTAGGTATGATAGAGTATGGATGCAAAATTCATTCTTCTGTAATGTTCGTAACTTTTATGTTATATCATGTACCAATCATTTTCAAGTTCCAACCGCATCTCAAAATTGTAAATTTGAAAATGTTTTTATGAATTGTAATCAGATTGGAATGGCAACAGACTTTGGATTTAATTTTCATAAATTCACTAATTGTTATTTTTTGAGCAATACTTTAAGAGGAATGGATTTTGGAAATGGAAATCATGTAACTTTTAACAATTGCTACTGGAATAACAATGGCTCTTTTGGAATTACTACAAATGCTGGTGGTGGAGCAAATAATGTTTGGAATAATTGTAATTTTATGAATAATCAAAATGATGGATATAGGGCCGGTCACGGTGGATTTAATGAAACATTTACTAATTGTTTAACTTCTGGAAATATAGGCAATGCATTCTATAGTTTTGCTGGCGACATGTTTCTTAATAATTGCACAGTATTAGAGTCTGCGGAGTTTGGAATATATACAGCCTCTAATGCTAGAATATATAGTATGAATTTAGATGGAGTTGCTAATAATCACTATATCTATACAGATGGTGGTGTTGTAAGACCACAAACTAGTGTTAGATACAGCAATACTGGGTTTGCTTGGAGCATATCTTCAACCAGTGACTATAGAAGAGAAACCTATCCATTGGATTTCTCTATTGCTAAAGTTGCCGTTAGTGCTAATAGTATAGTTACAATTAAGGCATGGATGAGACGCACAAGTACAGGATTAACTTTTAGATTAAGAGTTAAGGGTGGACAAATAGCTGGTGTAACTAACGATGTAATTAGCTATATGACTGCTGCTGCTGACACATGGGAACAAGTGACTCTGAACTTTACTCCAACAGAATCGGGCGTTGTTGAAATACTAGTAGAGTGCTGGGGCGGAACTACATTTACCGGGTATGTTGATGATCTTACAATAATACAAGCATAAGGTGAAAAATGAATTATACTATTACTGAAGTTTTTCTTGATCCTGCAAATAAATACAGGGTGCGAGTAGTTATCGATGAAAACTCGACTCAGTTTTTCAAATTTGACCACTATCCAACACAAGAAGAAGTAAATGTTGTTGCTGATAACTATTTACAATCGCTTAATTTAAATAATGGAGAAACTATATGAGCATACTAGATTCCACACCAGCGCCAGATCCCGCACAATCTGTCGCAAATAATCTCAAACTGTCCACAAAGCAAACGTTTTTTATGATGAAGAACGCTTTCAATGCTGGATCTAGCAATTTTTGGAATAATCCCAGAGCAACTCCGACTCAAATCGCATCAGCATTAGGATCAGATGCTAAAGAGGTTTTTGAGTTACATTACGCTTTGGGTCAACTTATAGCTTCAGTTAAACCAGAAGCAATATCTAATGGATTAAGCTTAATTGGTCAATTTACTATGAACGACGATGGAACCGTTACCATATCTACCCCCACAACTACGACTCAAGAACCTATAACCACAACCTCATCGCCAATTGAATAATAAATTACTTTTATTTTGTCTATCATACATATACCAATTCGCTAAACTTACTATGTTTTTGTGTATATTATCTGTGAGAGACACCATGAGGAAAATATGAAAATATATGCACAAGAAATCGCTGACGGAGTATCAGAACGTGTTAAAAATGACACGACTATAGCTTATTGTTCAGCTGCCGTTCTTAGCAACAAAACAGAATCAGATGCTGTTCAACTTTTGTTAGATAAAGTAAAAGCATCTAGCAATCCAAATCAAATAGATTTATACTATCTTAAATCGATATTAGTTTCTACTGGATGGAATAAAAACGATGACGTTTTCGATCCGAACCAAACTTGGGCGGCTCGTAGTACTCCAGAAGACAAACAATTTAATTTAATGCATAATGAAAACGATATAATAGGACACATCACTGGATGTTATGTTGTTGATAGAGATGGTAACAAAGTCAGCGCAGAAGACTCTGAAACACCATATGAATTCGACATTGTAACCGAAGCCGTTATTTATAACAGTTGGACAAATCCAGAGAACAGAGAGAGGATGCAAAAAATCATATCAGAGATAGAACAAGGTAAGTGGTTCGTTTCAATGGAATGTTTATTTGCTGGTTTTGACTATGCCGTAAAAGATAATGCTGGTAAAAGTAAAGTAGTTGCCAGAAATGAAGACTCGGCATTTTTAACCAAGCATTTAAGGGCTTATGGCGGAACCGGAGAATATGAAGGCTATCAAATTGGTAGATTATTAAGAGATATTTCTTTTTCTGGTAAAGGTTTAGTATCTAGACCAGCAAATCCCAGAAGTATCATTCTTGATTCTAGCAAGGCTTTCTCTGTTGATGAACAACAAACTATTTCCAACGTTTCAGAAGGAGAAGTGAATATGTCAGATAATAATGAAGAGAAGCAGCTAGAAACTGCACCAGTTGTAGAAGAAGCTGCAAAGGTTGAAGCTACAGAAGTACAAGTAGAAAACAATGTTTCAGAATTAGAGGCTTCATTAGTCGCTAAAGAAACAGAAATTCAAGCTTATGCTTCTAAGGTAACAACTTTAGAAGAAACAATTGCTAATCTACAAAAGGATTTAGCAGCAATGGATAAAGAAATGAAAGACATGAAGAAGAAAGAAAAAGATCGTAGCCGAAAAGAAAAGCTAGTCATGGCTGGCTTTGAAGATTCGGAAGCCGATGAATCACTTTCTTTATATGATGCTCTTAGCGACGAAGCCTTCGAAGCAGTTGTTGCTGCCATGAAGAAAAAGTGGGGAGCCATGAAGGATAAGATGATGAAAGAAGAAAAGAAGGAAATGGCTTCAGAAACTGAAGTTGTCGCAGAAGAGAAAACAGAAGTAGCTGAAGAATCAACTGCTGCTATTTTTGAAGAAGTAAAAACAACAGAAGCCACTCTCGTAGATGCTTCTGATGCTAGCGATGAAATAGAAGCCACAAGAGCTAGTGTGGCAGAGTGGCTAACAAATAACGTTTTACGTAAGTGATATAAAGGAGAAAAACTATGGCCCTAAAAGCAGATAGATACGAGCTTCAGACTGATATCAGTTTCTTCTACAACGCCGGTACTGCAACTCGCGGTGGTGTAGTTGTTCATGATACCGCTGGTTCTGGTGCAGCTATGGATCAAGGTGTTAACCTTGTGAAGTATGCCGCCGTAAGTGGCACCAATGTTCCAGTTGGTATTCTATTAAACGACGTAGTAAATAAGGATCTAACCCGTACTCACCTCAACCAGTATAAGGATGAAGTGCAGAAGGGTGGCAAAGTGACAGTACTCCGCAAGGGTTATGTCGTAACAAACAACGTCACCGGTTCACCAAGTGCTGGCTCATTAGCCTATGCTTGCCACGTAAATGCTGGCAATGTTCGTGGCGACAGTCCCGGCAGTTCTGGTGGTTTAGTTGTCGGTCGTTTCCTTACCAGTAAGGATGCCGATGGCTATGCCAAAGTAGAAGTCAACCTCCCCTGAGTATAATAAAATAAAAGGAGAATTAAACATGCCAATAACTGAAAGACCTAGCGATGACTTTATCGCCCTCCTACGCAAGTCAGGGGATGCCGATATCAATGTAGCAATGGCTGCTCAACGTGAGTTTGCCAAAGCTCTAGAACTTCCCTTACGTAAGGGCGTTTTAGTTGGTAATATCCTCGGTAATATTTTCGAAACCGTTAACGTGGAAGCCGGTTCAACAACTGAATTTCCTCTAGATCTTATCTCCCCCGGCCTTGAAGGTGAGCATGTCGCTTACACCAATCCCGGTCACGGTAGAATCCCAGAGCGTTCAGTCGAAGGCGACTACGTAATGATTCCAACCTACACAATCGCATCATCGGTTGACTATCTACTTCGCTTTGCCCGCGAAGCCAGATGGGATATCGTTGGTCGTGCCATGCAGGTTATGGAAGCTGGTTTCACTAAGAAGATGAACGATGACGGCTGGCACACCATTCTAGCCGCTGGCGTTGATCGTAACATCCTCGTCTATGATGCTGATGCAACAGCTGGTCTATTCTCAAAGAGATTAGTATCACTCATGCAGACAGTCATGCGTAGAAATTCTGGCGGTAACTCCGCGTCAGTTGGTCGTGGCCGCTTAACAGATATCTATCTATCGCCAGAAGCTTTAGAAGATATTCGTAACTGGGGTCTAGACCAGATTGATGACGTTACCCGTCGTGAAATCTACAATGCCGCTCCAGACGCATCCGTTGTGACAAGAATCTTTGGTGTTAACCTCCATGACCTAGACGAACTAGGCGAAGGTCAACAGTACCAGAACTTCTTCACTAGCGATCTTGGCGGTGCTGTACAGGCAAGCGACGTTGAACTTGTTGTTGGTCTTGATCAGTCCATGAATGATAGTTTCGTAATGCCCGTCAAGCAACAGCTACAGGTATTCGAAGATCCCACCCTACATCGTCAGCAACGCGCTGGCTACTACGGATGGGCTGAACTTGGCTTTGGTGTTCTAGATAATCGCAGAATCGTTCTCGGTTCTTTCTGATATAATTTAGAAATATCCATCACATTAAAGCCATCCTCAAGCGATTGGGGGTGGCTTTTTTGTGTATAATACATTAGATAACGTTATTCAAAGGACATAATAGGAGAATAATATGGCCGCATTATCGGATTATCTTGAGTCTGGTCTATTGAGTCATCTCTTCCGAAACTCCGCTTTCTCAAGACCATCTACAATTTGTATTGCTTTAACAAGTGGAGTACCGTTAGATTCTGATACTGGAAGCTCTATTCCAGAATTACCATCTGGTGTACAAAATGGCCTTAACTTTGTTACAACTAATTATCAAAGAATAAGCTTGGGTTCTCCAGCCACAAATGGTGACAATTCTTGGAATTCTGTTGGGGTAGATTCCACAACTGCTTATAGTGTATATGGCTCAACTACCAGCGGAACACTAGCATATTTTTATCCTATATTTCTATCTACCACGGCTGCAAATAGTTACTCTACAGCCAATGGTGGACCCGGAGAAAATATTACATATACTTTTAAAGAATTTCCATCTGTTTCATTTTTTGCGCCAAGTGGAAATGTTGGGATGTTTAATTCTGGAGTATATGTCAAATCTAATTATCCAGATTATGAGGGTAATGGTTTTATTAGAAACAAAAATCAAATTGTCTTCAATACAGCCTTAACTGAATGGGGTTGGGTTTCTGGAATAGCTGTGGTAGATCATCCAACCGTTGGCTCTGGTAATTTATTGATGTATGCTAAACTAACTAATCCACGCTATGTTTATCTTGGAGACAATATAAGATTTGATGCTAATTCGCTAGAAATCAGCCTAAAATAGTTACTGGAACTTAACATGATATTAAGCAAGTCCCAGCTTGTTAGTAATATTACAAATGAGATATCCGATCAAGCGCGTGGCGAAATATCTCCATATGATATTAGACACAATCTCCTTGATATTATCGATTCTGTACATAATTTAACAGCTGATGCAGAATTAAGAGCGCTCAATCTAGCCACATCTCCTTCTGGCAATACTAGAGTTGGTCAATCTACTATAGAGTATTTATATGTACCGGGAGCTAACAGTCAAGATAATACTGCTGTAGGATATTTTGCGTTAAAGGCTAATTATCAAGGGGTTCAAAATACAGCTTTAGGGTCCAATTCTTTATCTTGTAACGTATACGGTCAAGGCAATATTGGTCTTGGTTATCATGCCCTTGCTGGCAATACCGTTGGTAATTTGAACATTGGTTTGGGCAACTTTGCTTTAAACAAAAATAAGTCAGGAACTGGAAATATTGCTATCGGTCATGGTGCTGGTTATTATGTAGCTAAGGATGATAACTATAAGTTTTTCTTAGCTTATCATCCAGTAAATGATACTCATATATGCAGCAATCCATTAGGCTCTGGTTGGATTCCTTTATTGCATGGAGACTTATCTGGAATTCAACTTGGTGTCGGAACTAGAACTCTTCATAATTTTGGAACACTGCAAGTTAGTGGCAATATTTCTCCATCTAGAAGCGGATCTTTTGATTTAGGACACGCACTTTATCCTTGGCAAAATGTTCATGTATCCAGTGGCATTAGATTTAACAATAATGTTACCTTATTAAGAGAATCTTCTTTGGCCATATCTCTAAGCGGATCTTTTCTACCATCAATAGGTAGTAATTTTTCTTTAGGTAGTCAATCTAGAAGATGGGTAGTTGGATATTTTGATAACATAATTGTAAATAATGTAGCAAGCATAGGTAGGTTAATAAATGTAGATACTGAAACATATAATAATAAAAACCTTTACCTTGGCGTTAACTCATCTAATGAACCGCTATTTACAGATTCTGGCCTAGATGGTGGTGGATTATTTCTTAAGTCACTTACAAGTAACAAACAATATAGTCTAATATTCAGACAACCATCCGAAGGCATGTCTTGCTTTAGCGATCAGTATAATGCTACATGGTATAGTAACATAAATTTTCAAGTACCAAGCGATAGATACATTAAAACCAATAGTATCGTATCTTATAATCCATCAGCATTTGGTGAAAATGATTGTTTTGGATTATTTTTTAATAGTGGAATAACATATATCTCTCGTAAGAATGTATTAAATGTTAATCCCGGATCATCAAGCGGACATTTAGCTGGTGTTGGAAACATCAACTTTATATCTAATTCTGGCGACACTTCTGATTATGTTTTCTCAGTCTCTGCTTTAGAGTCTGGAGTAAATGTCAGTCAGAGATTTTTGAGTAGATCAAAGATAAGAACCAAAGATATAGCTAATCAAAATAAAGATAAACTTCGTGGTTTTGAATTAAAGTATATAGATGATACCGATTTAGATGTTCAAGGTGATTTGACAGATAGATTTGTAATTGGATCATATAATGATACTTCTAGGTTCGTCAATGGCCTAGTTCTTATGAAGGATGATAACAATGGTTCTGTTCTTTCAATAACTAATATTCCATCAATTACCGAAAGTATCTTACCGAATACAATTTTAAATGTTAGATCTCAAATTGATTGCATTGGAAGATTTACATCTCAAAACAACGGATTCAAGAAATCTGCCATACAACTATTAGCCCCATTAAATTGCGAATTGAGTGGCGCAGAGATTGCCTATTTAAGCCGAAGCGGTGTTCTTGACATAAATATGTTTAAAGATTCTGGACAAATTATTTTTGCCAGATTAAAAAATTCTCAACAAATAGGGATACTATCTAGCGGCAATACCAACGCAATGATTACAGTTGGATACAGTGGTGGCCCAGCACTTCCAGCCATTAGTCTTAAAGATAACAGATTTGTTAGCACTTCTTCCGTAACCCCAACGAGCGGATACGGTAAGATATATAATCTTCATACATACAAAGAATTTGCTAGACAACATAACTCATTGTTTTACTTAGATTCATCTGGCAATAACTTTGACTTAGTTGTTAATAAGCTAGACAATTTAGATGCTAGAGCAGTTTATACTGACCCAAGCGGGAATACATATGCTGGATACATGTCTCCGTCTGGAAGAAGAGACATATCTAGAAAAACAATGTACAATACTAGCTATGGATATAAGTCATTATTTAATATTCACTCTGGGTCTGGCAACACTTCAATTGGTTATGAGTCACTATATAATCTAACTTCTGGAAACAATAATATAGTTATTGGTCAAAACTCAGCTAGTGGCCTTAATATTACATATGATAACTTAGTCTTTGGAAACTATTCTTTTAATAAGACTCCTTCGTTATCTAATACTAGTGGCAACATCATTATTGGTCATAACATTGGAAGTTCAGAGAGTGGATCTTATCAATTCCTATTAGGTTTAAATGATAAGTTATTATTTAGTGGCACTATTGGTCCCAATAACATTGATAAAAAACTTATAATGCCAAGTGGCGGAAGATTATATATCAATAATGCTAATGATACAGAAAGCTTACATCTAAAAACTAATATAATTGAAGTTATTAATAGTGGAACAAATTTACTATATCCATCTAATAATTTACGTTTTAGATTTAGTGCTAGCGGATCTGCTGATTTATTAGTTTTAGATCACGTTAAGAATCCGATGTTGAATGCTACAACATACTATACTCCACCAGATCCATCTGGAAGACCGTTTGCTGAACTTAACGGCGATTTACGTCTAAGAGGAGCTATTAGGTTTAGCGATGGCACATCCCTTGATACTTCTAGTGGAATAACTCACGCCACAAATCTAGCTCAGAGTGGAGTCAATCTAGGAAATAGTGGTATATCTATAGGAAATAGCGGAATTAATTTAATCCGCACTATGTTTATAGAAGGATATATGCCAAGCGGATTGCAAGCTCCAACAAATGGAAACAAAACCAGCGGTGTAATGCTTATTAAAGACAATGATTGGGCAAACTCTGGCACAATATTTATATTCAATAGAGATATAACATCTGTCATACATTCTGGCGCATATGTCATTGCTGGTTTAGTAAACAGAGAATATAGACCAATTTGGATAAGCGCAGTAGACACATCATGCTGTTGTGATCCATAGAGGATAGATTATGGGACGGCCTAATTATCCGTGCATACAACTACCATCTCCATATTCCAAATATGATCAACGTGGACCAGCGGTTCCTGCTGATCCATATGATATCGATTACTTTGTATTGCCAGATGAAAATGCACCATGCCCACCTTACAATAAGTCTGTTTATGTACTAAATCTACCAGTAAAAACACTAGATCCATTATTCATAAAAGTTGCTGACATACTAATGTCATCAGCTGGATGTGAACCGTTTTATATTGAACTGGATGATTCAAAATTCGCACTGAAGTCTAGACCATTGTTTGAAATTAGCGGTAGTGGATTATATTTTAACATGTATGGAATACCTAATCCGTTCGACGGACAAGCCCCATCATACACTAATGTACCAGCTTATCCTTGGACTTGGCTTAATAGTAGTAATATAATTTGGTATACTATAGATGTACTCACTAAAAACTTATCTGGAAATACTATTGATACTGATGAATTTACAGTAATTGTAGAATCAAGTTGCATAACTACTACTAGCACAAGTACTTCGACTTCGACAAGTACTTCGACTTCGACAAGTACTTCGACTTCGACAAGTACTTCGACTTCGACAAGTACTTCGACTTCGACAAGTACTTCGACTTCGACAAGTACTTCGACTTCGACAAGTACTTCTACAAGCACTACTCAAGATCCTAATTGTTGCAACTGGGACGGTAATGGTATAGTTAGATTTGGTTCAGAGTGTGCTGATAGGAACGCCACAGCTAGCTTTACTAAGAGCGGAGACAATACTTGGTCTATAAATGGAACATTAGGATGTGGAGATATAATTATTGGCTCTATTTCATGTAACCCTTCTGCTCCAAATTCTCCGTGCGGTAATAAGTGGAACGCAAGTCTTAACATATCATGCATAGAAAATTTTATTCTGAATGCTCCAGATGAAAGCTGTGGATGCGATCAGCCACCATACTGGACGTTTACTGGAGATGCGTCTGAATGTGGATGTTGTCAATGTCCTTCTCCAGCATACCAGTGTGATGCCTGTAGACCATCTTCTATAGAACCAATAATAGATGCTCAATGTATAGAAGATTATGGTCATTCTTGTTGGGAAGACGGACTTTATAAGTATAAGTGTCATTCAGATTGTTTAGCGGCGCATATTCTAGATTGTCCACCCCCAAATCCTTAAGAGTCAATAAATGTCATCGTGTAACTGTGGATCGATCTATTTTCCATTAGGAACCAAGTACACAAATGGTGGACTTGGGCTAAGAGTATTGCATACAAGTGGTAGTATTGATCTCAAGCTTGTCCATGATAAATCAGTACTTATACAGCATGGCGAATCATTAATAACCACCACGCAAAAATGCGTCGTAGACTCTAGTATAACTATTACTGGCTTTGAATTATTTTGGTATGCAGAAAATATTGATAATGCAAATCTATATCCAGTTACTTTGAGCAATACTATTCAAGTGTATGTAAGCGAGTATATGACAGATAGCATACTTGGATTTATTAGTGTCAATAATATAGGTGACAATAACATAAATATTCCAATTTTTGATTGTAATAGTTCCACTAAAAATCTATTCAACAAAAAATTACTTGTATCTATAACTAGTATATGTGATTTTGATAGCACTTGTTGCGAAGTCCCACCATCAATTAGTTTAAATCCTTATTCTATAACTATTGATATTCCATGCCCAACAACAACTAGTAGTACAACAACTAGTAGCACTACAACTAGCAGCACTACGACGCTCATCCCAACAACTACTTCCACATCAACATCAACCAGCACTTCAACATCAACCAGCACTTCTACGTCAACAAGTACTTCTACGTCAACAAGCACCTCTACATCCACAAGCACAACTACAACTACAACTGTAGAACCCACAACTACAACTACAACTGTAGAACCCACAACTACAAGCACCTCTACATCTACAAGCACAACTACAACTACAACAACCCCCAACCCATGTATAGTATATGGCGCAAATTATTGTCTCATTGATCATATACAGGGTGAAAGTTGTTGCCCTTGTGGATCTTATATATTAATAGATCCATCTACCGGCGCGATTAAATGTTGTCCAGAAAATATTTTTGATGAGTTTGCTTGTATAGATCCACCAACAACGACAACTAGTACTACAACTACAACATCCACTTCAACTTCAACTTCAACTTCAACTTCAACCACAGGCACTAGCAGCACAACAACAGGGACAACTACAGTTCCGACTACTGAGCCAACTAGTAGTACTACACAAACTCCATCATCTACAACTTCCACTCCAAGTACTACTGAAAATCCATCTACAACGTTACCTCCGGGAAACTGTCCGATTGGTTTTGAAATTACATCTATAGGGTGCTGTCCACAGGGATGGACTCCTGTTGGTGGTCTTTGTTGCCCAACTGCAATCGTTGGTCCAGCTTGCGAGCCACCTACTCCATCACCAAATCCACCCGGCTGTGATCCACCATGTAATAAAATGGCTTGCGAAGACTGTATGGGCAATAATTGCGTTGATAGATGTGATCCAATTGCTCCATGCTGTCAGGGTATCTGCTGTAACCCAACTCTGTGTAAAGTATGCACACCGGCTGGATGTGTAGATCTTTGCGATCCCGATGAAACATGCTGTAATGGGACATGCTGCAAAGAAAATGATATGTGTACGGGCGGCATATGTGTTTGCGGAGGAGGAAATTGCCTTTGGGGATGGAATGGCCAAGACGAATGGCTTTTGCTTGTTGATTCCTGCGATTTTGGATGTAATTGTGCATATCCTAACTTTACACCTCCACCGCCTAATCCCGGTGACGAAGGCGCTGTAGAGACTATGACATTTTGTGTGCGATTTGGCTAAAAAGTGCTTGCACTAGCTATTATAGTATGTAACGATCTCATTATTGAAAGGAAATAAATATGAAACTTAAAAATTCTATTACAATTCAACCACCGCCTTATTCTGATAACGCAGGAAAAGTAGTTAATCCAAATCCAGTTATCTTAGAAAACTTAGAGTTTATTTTTATAGATAATCCAAAATCCAAATCTGTGTCAGCACAAATAATTGGACTACAAATAAATATACCAATTTGGAATGGTTCTGACTATGACTTAATTGGAGATTGGACAAAATCTCAGGCAGAAAATAAAATTACTCAGTTATTTGGTGATGATCCAGCCAAATACTTACGATCATTATATCCTAAAACATTAGAGGAAAATCCCAACCATTGCGGTACTATACTATCAAAAATGATTAAGTCTGTCGGAATTCAAATGACAGATAGTTGCTCTTGTAAGCGACACGCTTTAGAAATGAATGAAAAAGGAAATGATTGGTGCGAAGAAAATATAGATACAATTATTGGATGGCTTAGAGATGAAGCAAAGCGCAGAGGTCTGCCATTTATGGACGCAATTGGCAAAATGTTAGTTTATAGAGCTATTAAAAAATCCCGCAAATTACTAGCAAATGAACCAGTTCCAGAAAATGACGAAGAATTAGATACTATGTAGTTTTAGTGTATATTACATAGAGAAGCCTAAAAACAAAAATGGGGACTTTTTATGTCTTGGCGCAGTCAAATACCATTAATGGTTAGACATTTAATAAATGATCTTGACCAAGCAAAGTACAAGTATTCTGATGATAGAATAGAAACATCTATTCTAGTTAGCGCACAAATGCTATCAATAGAAACTGATTTCACAAACTCATATGATATAGATATTGCCAATGGTGAACTTTCTCCAGATCCTACTGATAGTAATACCAGAGATAATGCTTTTATCAACTTAACTGCATTAAAAACTGCCTGCATCATAGTCGGCAGTGAATTAAAAACTGAAGCTTCTAATGCAATATCAATCAAAGATGGCCCATCTGCTATAGACTTAAGGGGAGTAGCCTCTACCCTATCAGTTCTGTACAAAGATCTCTCTGATAAATACTCTAAACTACTACTAGATTATCGTGCTGGTGGTAGTATGGTTGGACACGCTATTCTTGGCCCATATAGTCCAGCCAGTGACTATGTTGTTAGAACCCACGGTGATTACGATTCCAGAGGCGGCTATTTTAGATATTAATGGAGGATTCAGATGACTGTTAGATCAAAGAGTGGTTTAATTTCATATATTAGCGGTGTCATACCAGACAACAACGCTGGACAAATTTCAGCCGCCGATGTCAGAAGCAGTATTATAGATACTGTTGAATCTATAAATCAAATTGTAGCCAGTGGTAATTTTAATTCCGAAACACCATTTGTTAACCATGTGAGATTAGGTGGCATATTATATGTAGAATCTGGCATAGTGTTCCCTAATGCTCCAAATGGAACTGATATGCAAAGAGTTCCATATCCCGGTCCCGGCAGTATATTACATAATCAATTAGATGGTTTGAATACCGGAGATCCTCATACTCAGTATTTACCAGTTAGCGGAACAAGATCAATGGCCGGAAGCCTTGGTATGTCAACTTTTTGGATCAATGCTAGTGGTCAAGGTGATCCAACTAGCAACAATGGCTATAGAGGTCTACAATTTAGCAAGCTAACAAATACTTCAGAGACTATTAATGTTGGAAGTGGTACAAACTTTACATTCCTAAAAGATACATCAAAGCTAGATTCTGCCAGAGGAGTTGCTAAGGCTTGGATAAGATTCCAAGGTAGCGGCATTGGCGGTAATGGTAGCCCATCAGTACTTGATTCATATAATGTCTCTGGCATTAAAAAAGAAGCTACTGGCAAGTTTACAATTATTTTTAATTCTGGCATATTTAAAGATAACAACTATGTAGCAGTTGGTCATAGTAACGGTAGAGTAACAGCTTCTAGTAGAGAAGATTTCAGCGAGAATACAGTGGCTTTATCATACAGAGTTGGTGATGATGCTCAAAAATTACGTTCTGTAAGCTTTGTGGTCATGGGCAAGCCAGAAGAAGCTGGTGCTGGTGGATATTACTTAGACGCTATAGTAAATGATTTAGTTGTATTTGGAACCGAACCGGGAGGCAGTGGACTTACTACTGTAACTATTAATCCAACATATACGGCTTGATAGAATATGATTAAGCTATATGATCGAGTAAAAGAAATATCATATACTATTGGCACGGGCAATCTTGTTTTGTCCGGTGCAGTTAATGGATTTTCATCTTTTTCATCATCATATTCTAGTGATGATGCTTTATTCTATGCGGTAACAGATGGAACTAATTATGAAATTGGTTCTGGCCTATATCTCTCTTCTAATCAAATAAAAAGATTCCCATTTAAAACTACTAATTCCAATCAATTAGTAAACTTTATAGAAGGTCTTAAAGAAGTATATGTAACTTATCCAGCTACAAATTCTGTATTCAATACATCTGGAACTCAACCTATTCCAAATAGCAGCGGATTGGCTATATGGAACTCATCTAACTCTCTGTCATATAGCGATAAAATTGTATTTGATTCTACAAATGGCAGATTAGGCATTAATAGAGCCGTTCCATCTGGCACTTTAGACATAGGAGGTTTAAGTCCTAACTCTAATATTGTAGTATCTGGAATTCATATAGGAAATTCTGGTATTTATTTTCCATCTGGTAATAATGGAATATCTTCATATTCTGGTGGCAGGCAGTTAGTTCATTTTGAACCAAATCAACTCAACATTAACTCGTCTGTGGTTTTTGATCTTAGCGGTATTGTTAACCAAAATATTTTACTCAAGAAGCAAAATGCCAATACTGTTTTTGCTGGTCCGTCTGGAGGTTGTGTACCGCCGTGTTCTCCAGATTATCCAATGTTTAGATATCTTGTTAAAGAAGATATTCCAGATTTGTCATCATTGTACTTTAATATGGCTGGTGGTACTGCAATATCTGGCACTATGACTGCAATATCTGGCATTTTAAACAATAAAATTGTAGCAATTTCTGGATACTTAGATGATAAAATAGATAATATAGTTACTTCTACAGATATAAATAGCAATATATCTAATGGTAGATTAACATTAAGCTCAGGTGATCCATCTTGTTTAAATTGCTCTGGAGTAACTCTGTACTATTCTCCATATAACGGCAATTCAATTTCTTTATATGATGGAAATATTTGGGTAAAAACTAGTTTCAACAATAGGATCGTCGCTACTTTTTCTTCATTGTCATCAAATACTTTATATGATGTATTTGGATACTTGAATAATGATATTTTGAGCTTTGATGTTGTTCCGTGGGAAATGTGGGAACCATCTTGGCAAGATTCTGAAGATCCGTTTTACAACACTAAAACATCTTCATTCAGAATAGAAGAAATATCAAAATTTGATGGCATTTATATCATGTTATCCGACAATACCAAAAAATATTTAGGAACTATTTATACCGGTTCATCTAATATATTTATGGACACATACAAACAACGCCTTATATTTAATCAGTATAATCGCATTTCCAAACCTCTAAAGTCTTTGGTTAAGGGTTCATATTGGGTTACTTCATCTACAGGTTGGTCGCCAATTACGTCTACCTTTATTGATCCAATTTTAGTCATCAATGGTACTGACTCAATATGTAATGTGGATATTAAGTTATCTGTTACTCTAAATGGTTCTAACAATAGTTATGCTCTTGGTATAAATTCTATTTTAGAAAATGGGTTTAACGGTAGTAACTTTTTGATTAGTAACTATAATCATATCGGTGGAGATGCCAATGATTATGTTAGCACTTGTTTAATATCATCTTTTATTTCTATTCCAGCTAATATACAACAATATACTGGAATACAAAAAGTTCGTAATAACACTACTAATCTGCCCATCGTCAACAATGAAAAATATGGACCAGAGAATATAGCAGTAAGTGGACAATATGGAATAATGGGAACCTATTTATGTTAAATCATTTGTATAGAGATTTGTTACCTATTATTATGGTTAAAACTCTTTCCGAATCTTCGGATGGATCTGTGAATATTCAATATTATGAAGACAATCAACCTTCATTATCTCAAATTGAAGAAATAAATACTATTTTGAACGCATGGCCTCTGCAAAAACTTAAAATTCAAAAAATGCAAATTCTTGATAACGTATGGAAAGAAAAAGTCAAAGATGGCTGGGAGACACCTTCTGGTTATAGTTTAGGCATAGATGTTTCTGATATTACCTTACTTAATGGGGCATTCACTTTAGCTAAAGAAGCTAATAATATTGGAATAAATGATCTAGCAACAATTGTAGACAAAGAGGGTCAATCACATTCTATGAATCTACAAGATCTTACTTTACTTATGTTGCAATATGGTCAAGCTCGCTCAATATTAAGCAATTCTTATGCTTCCATAAAACAGTCAATAAATGCAGCCACTTCATCAGAAGAGCTAGCATCTATAGATATTACTATATAGGTGTAAAATGCCCGTCAATGTACCAGAAAGTGTCTTCGACAAATATTTTGATGTTATAGATTCCACCTTCGACATTTTTGGAGTTGATTGCCAATTAGTATTGACAGACACTGTTGAAGAAATAGTATACGTGCCAAATAATAATATTCCAGAAAGAAACTCTATAAATGCCCACATTAATCGTAAGGGTGATTACGAGAGAAGCAACAAAATTATTAAAGAAGTAGAAGTGCTTCAAGATATTAGATTAAAAGTGTATTGGAATCCTAAAGAATTTATCAATGTCGCATCTGTACAAGTTCCAGACAACGTTATTCAAACAATTGGTATGATGACTGATTTACCTATTATACTAAAATCTAAGGCGCTAATAGTACATAATAATATCAAAGATATCAAAGAAATGAGGTTTGAGCGAATTGGTGAGCATAATCCAATGGGATTACGACAGATAAGATATTTTTCTTGTCTATGGAGAAGAATATGAGTATCTCGTTAAAACTTCTTGAATCCGAACAAGAAATAGAAAAAAAGATAAATCAAGCTATATCTACTCAAATAAATAATCTTCTATCAAGTAATCAATCTAAAATTATCAACAGTGTTGTATCTTTAATTCCAAAGTGGATAAACAATCAACCAGAAATACAAGCTTTATTATCTAGAAGCTTAACCGGAGAATTTGGATTTAACACATCGCCATCCAATATAGTCAATGCAATAATAAATGCCATATCTGGCTCAATATTAATCACCTTTAAAAAATATAACCAAAACTTAACCGGTGGAGGTTTTGAGCTTCAAATTCAACAGAATGATTTTGCTAATTTATTAGCATTGCCACAAGGACACACTATATATTCTGGTGGAGATTTACACTGGTTAGAATGGATGTTATTACGTGGAGATGAAATAATAGTAGTTGGTTATGAATATAATCCAAAAACAGGTCTAGGCAGAACGGGATTAGGCAACATGGTTCCCGGCAAAGGATTTAGAGTTCCGCCACAATACTCTGGAACAAAAGACAATAATTTTATTACAAGAGCATTTATTGGAACCGAACAAGAACAAGATATCACCAAAATATTTAAGAAAGTCTTAGGTGCATAATGTCATATCTTGAACTAAAGGGATTTGATAATGTATTTCAAAATACATTAAACAATGAATTACAAGATAATATTATTGAGTTTTTAGATTGGTCATTGCTAGAAAAAGGTAACTATATGAATGTTACCATAGGCGAGAATTCTCCAGACTCAGTAGATTATAGTAGGTTAAATATTTCTCCTAGCCCTACATATCCAAGTGGAAAAGTTTGGGAAGGCTTTAGAAAGAATTGGGTTTGGCAAAGTGGAGTATCTTACTCACCTCCACCAATTATTGGCCCTAGTAGAGCAATACCCGGTATATCTGGAGTTTACGTGAACGGCACCTTCCATCCAAGTAATACGAGTGGAACATATGCGCATAAAGTTGATTATTACAATGGTAGAGTAATTTTCAACAATCCTATACCGACAGGTAGTGTCGTACAGGCCGAATATAGTTATAAATACATCAACGTGGTATATGCCAATAGTCTACCTTGGTTAGCCGAAGTTCAATATTCTTCTTTAGAGCCAGTTGGCGGCAGTCTTAATAAAGCTAAATATGAATTACCAGCAGAAGCTAGGATGCAACTTCCAACCATAGCTATAGAAATTGTTCCTCGTAGAAATATACGTGGATATCAGTTAGGCGGTGGTCAATTTGTTGAAACTGATGTTTTATTTCACTGTTTAGCCGAAGATGAATATACTAGAAATAAATTAGTAGATATTATGTCATTACAAAATGATAAGACTATATATATGTTTAATAGTAACTCCATAGCCAGCAGCGGAGCTTTTCCATTAGATTATATGGGATTTCCAGTTTCTGGAGCATTGAGATATCCAGATTTGATCCATAATTATGCCCGTGGAAGGGTACGATTAAAAAATTCCTCTGTTCAAGACATGAAGTTAATAAATAGCAACTTTTTTGCTGGAATTGTGCGGCTGACACTAGAAACAATAGAAGTTTAATATAGTTTTGGTGTATAAGTAACTAGAGCTTACCATCTTAAAATAGGAGAGAATTATGCCCAACAATAGAATTTTCTACGCTTGCCAAGCCGTTGCTCTTGAGCCACTATATGATAATGCTGGCACACTAACTGTTACCAGTAACAACGTGCAGGTGCTTCATGGCGTTCAGAGCGTTGGCCTAAACACAACATTCAATCTAGAACAAGTTTTCGAATTAGGTCAGATCCATATTTATGAAAATATCGAAGGCGTACCAGATATTGAAGTAACCTTAGAAAAGGTTCTTGATGGTTATCCTCTGATGTATCACGTTGCTACATGCGGAGTTGATGAAGAAACTTTGACTAGCGCTGCTAAATTATCTCTTGTGGCACGTTCAAAACAGAGAACAAATGTTTATCTAGGTATTTTCCCAGAGACTGTAGAAAATATTGGCGACACCGACGCCAACGCCCTAGTCGAAGTACAAATGAGCGGCATGTATGTTAGTAGTATTGGCTTTACTCTCCCAGTAGATGGCAATTGCACAGAGTCGTTAACACTAGTTGGTAATCATAAAGCTTGGTCAATTACTCCAACAAAGTTTTCAGCCTCAGTAGCAAATCAACTTGATGATTCTACTACTGCTGGCGACGGTTTGGATGCTCCAAAGAATTTACAAACTGGATCATTCTACGGTGGCGTTCAGCGTAGAGAAAATGTAGATATTAAAAATTCTATATTACCATTATCAATTTTTGGTGTAACTCAGTCAGCCACGGCGGGTAATGCTTACAATAGCTCTAACAATACAAATAGAGTACACGTACAGAATTGCTCTATTAACTGCGATTTAAACAGAGAAAGTATTCAAGAACTTGGCAGAAAATCACCATACTATAGATTTGCAAATTTCCCCGTAGAAGTAACTTCTGAGTTTGAAGTTATTGCTGTCAGTGGCGATTTTATCAACGCTTACGAAGAAGGCGATACCAGTAAAGACGGCTTCGACGTTGGCGAAAAGAACTACGGCAACAATACAGCAGAAGAAACAATCGTTATAAGACTACACGATGGTACTGTTTTTGATTTAGGTACTAAGAGTAGATTATCATCAGTAAATTATACTGGTGGTGATGCTGGTGGTGGCAATGCTACTATCACATATAGTTATTCTACCTATAATAGTTTAACTGTAACACATCCCCAAGATTTAATTGCTAGTAAAGACAATCCAGACTATGAGCCAATTTATAACGGTACTCCTTGATTACCTCATAGCTAAATAATTAGGAATTTTTAAGGATACAAAAATGAGACTCCCGCTTATGAGAAAGCTGTATGAAGCATCATGAGCGGGAGTTTTTCGTTTCTATGGTAAGATCTGGTAAAGTATTCATAAATTATAAGGATATAGATCTAGAAGTACGCCCACTCACAATTGATCAATCTTTTAAATCTTGTCAAATATATCAACGAGCCTATGATAACGCCCTGTCAGAAGAAATGATGACCGAAGAAGATGTTAATGAGTGGATGTTAGAAAATGAACTATGGACACCTCACGACGATAAAAGAGAAGAAGGGTTAAAAAAGGATATTGAGCGTTTAAAAGTAGAAATTTACAACGCTCGTAGGGATAAAAATATGGTCAATAGTATAAGAAAATATCTTCGCGCAGGTGAGTCACAGTTATCTTCTCATCTAAACAAAAAATACATGTATCATCAAAATACATGCGAGGGCATTGCATCCACTGAAAGACTCATGTGGATAATCAAAAATACGACATATCGTGAAAACAAGATCTATGATTTTGAAGATATATCATTGCAATATGTCATAGATGAGTGGCAGTCACACTTTTTATCAGAAAAAAAGTCTAGAGACATAGCCCGCAATGACCCTTGGAAATCTTTATGGGTAGTAAGAGAAAATTCAAACTCCCCACTATTTTGCAATCCCCCCAATACTGAATTGACATATAATCAAAAAAATTTGTTAGTCTGGTCACAAATGTATGATAATATACAAGAGTCATTAGAATGTCCAGAAAAGGAAGTTATAGAAGACGATGATATGCTTGACGGTTGGTTTATAATCCAAAATCAAAAACGTGAAAAAGAAAGATTAGAAAAAGAATTTGACACTGAAACCAATAATGAAAAGATTAAAAATTCATCAGAAGTTTTCATAGTCTCTAATAAGGATCGTGCTTCAAAAATTAATGATATGAATGACCCAATGGGCAAAATGATTAAAAAACAAAGACAGTCCGCTATTGAAAAACATGGAACAATACAAGATCAAAATTTACCAGATCAAAAACGCAATATACAGATGATGGCTACTAATCAAATGAGAGGAAAAATAGGAGGATAATATGGAACCAGATTATAAGAAAATAAGAGATTCAAAATATAAAGCTGAATCAAAAGATAGATTGTCCAAGATACTTAAAAAGAAAATTCAGACAACTATGATAGGCGCATTAAGTACAATAGAAGAAAATTTTAGTTTTTTATGGAACAGCGAGTCTGGTGGACAGCTTACAAAAGACCAAGAGTTAATGAAGACTTTATACAATAAAGTGAGATCAGAAATACTAGATCGTGGAAATAATCAAGCTCGTAATATTGATGCTGAATTAGCTCAATATGATATAGAATGGTTAAGATATCAAATCAAAATACCCGTAGTTACCCCTAACAATAAATAATTGGAGGAAAATATGTCACAGGAAAAGGAAAAATCAGTAGAAGTTAAAAGAACACGAAATGGAAAAGAAGAAACAATTAAACTAACTGTTAAACGCCCCAGTAGTAATTTAATCTCTCAAGCCCAAAGAGTTGGAGCAAAAGCTTGGACAGATTGCGTAAGGGATGGAATTATGACTAAGAAAGAACTTGAAAAGTTCATGAAGCAGCAAGGTATTTGGGACGAAGGTAAGGACGAAGAACAAAAGAAAACTGTTCAAGAAATTGCCGATTTAGAAAAACAACTTTACGTTAGTGGTAACGGCGGTAAAAAGCTAAAAGCTTCTGAGGGCAAACGAATTGCTATACAGATGAGAATTAAGCGAAATGAACTTCGTGACTTGATTGCTGAAAAAATGAGTCTAGAGCAAAATACCGCAGAGTCCATATCAGATAATGTTCGTTTTGATTATCTAGTTGCTAATTCTGCGTTTTACGAAAATGGTCAGAAAGTGTATAATGATATAGAAGACTATAAAGAGCGCGGAGATGATGAAATCGCTTTTATGGCGGCATCAACATTAGCCGGAATGATGTATTCTGTTGATAAGGATTTCGAAGCCAAATTACCAGAAAATAAATTCCTTAAAATGTTCCATTTCGTTAATGAGGATCTTAGCTTAGTTAACGACAAGGGTGAGACTGTAGACACAGATGGTCGCAGAATAGACAAGCAAGGATACTGGCTAAACGATCAAGGAAATAGGGTAGATAAGGATGGTAATCCGTTGGACGAAAATGGTAATTATATACCAGAAGTCACTTATCTAGATGATGACAACAAAGAAATAAAGCCAGACGATACAGAGCAGTCAGAAAAACCAACTAAAAAAAAGAAGTCAATAGCAACGGAAAGTGAATAGACAGGGTTGTGTGGCATCAGTAAAGGAGAATTATGTCAAGATTCGTACTGACCGCACAATTACAATTACAAGCTCCAAATAACGTTAGGCAAGTTGTACAACAAATACAATCCCAGTTAAGTGGGGTTAATGTTAATGTACAAGTGCAGGGGTCTGCACAAGCACAGCGTCAATTACAGCAAGTAACTCAATCTACCAATCAAGCAACAACAGCCGCTGAAAGAATGGGAAAAGCTTTTTCCCTTTCTGTTCGGCGGTTTGCTGCTTTTTCTGTAGCAACCAGAGCAGTTAGTTTATTTACTAACACTCTTGGAAATGCTGTACAAGATGCTATTGACTTTGAACGTCAATTGATTAAAGTATCTCAGGTAACTGGTAAAAGCATTAGTCAGCTTCGTGGCCTTACTAAACAAATTACTAGTTTGTCTACCGGTTTTGGCGTTGCATCCTCAGATTTATTAGAAGTTTCTACAGTATTAGCACAGGCCGGTTTAACTGCTGAAGATACTGCCGTAGCTTTAAGAACTCTAGCAAAAGCTGCGCTTGCTCCTAACTTTGATAGTATTACTGAAACAGCAGAAGGTGCTATTGCTATTTTAGCACAATTTCAACAAGGTGTAGGCGCTTTAGAAGCACAGTTAGGGTCCATTAATGCTGTTGCTGGCGCTTTCGCTGTAGAAGCAAGTGACTTAATTGACGTTATTCGTAGAACTGGCGGCGTGTTTAAAGCTTCTGGCGGCAGTTTAAATGAACTACTGGCACTATTTACTAGCGTTAGAGCAACAACGCGAGAAAGTGCAGAAAGTATTGGTACTGGTTTACGTACTATCTTCACACGTATTCAGCGACCAAAAACTATTGAATTCTTAAAACAGTTTGGTGTAGAACTTGTAGATTTGAATGGTAAGTTCGTTGGTCCCTATGAAGCCATAAAACGATTAAGTCAGGCTTTAGCTGGATTAGGAGAAGGCGACCTCACATTTATTAGCATCGCTGAAGAACTTGGTGGCTTTCGTCAAATTGGCAAAGTGTTGCCACTTTTACAGCAATTTACGACTGCTCAACAGGCTTTGAATGTTGCAACAAAAGCAAATGATTCTCTTACTAATGACGCCGCATCTGCACAAGCGGCACTTGCTATTAGAATTATGAAGGTAAAAGAAGAATTCCTTGCTCTAATTCGTAGTATAACAGAAACATCTACTTTCCAAGTAATGGCAAATACTGCGTTGTCATTGGCATCGGCTTTAATCAAGATTGCTGATTCTATTAAACCTCTACTGCCTTTATTGGCCGCTCTTGCGGCTTTCAAAATTGCTAAAGGTTTAGGAGGTTTTTTTGGTGGTATAATGAGCGGCGCAACATCTGGAAGAACTTACAACAAGGGCGGTAAAGTTCTTGGTTTTGCTAGAGGCGGATTAGTTCCCGGCAGTGGTAATAGAGATACTGTTCCAGCGATGTTACAACCCGGAGAATTCGTAATACGCAAGAGCAGTGTTAATAAAATGGGTGCTGGTACTTTGGCGGCTATGAACCAAAATCGTTATGCTAACGGCGGTAGAGCTATCGTTGGTGCCACACAAAAACTAAAAAGTACAAAAAAAAGAGATGGAAAATATGGCGTAAATAAAGATGTCGCTGGTGCTGGTAACATACAGTTTGATGTAAATGATGGGCAGATAGGCGCATTTGTATTAACTCCACCAAAGGGATCTGAAGGAGGTTATTCTGCAACTCAACCATTCCCATTCACACTTCCTGCTGGCAATAAATATGCTAAGATTTCTGCCTCTCAAGCCGGTTTGTCGCCAGACGAAATCAAAGGCGGTGTTAACGCTGTTATAAATCCCGCTACTTATCCAGTATTCTATCCCGGAATGGAAGAAGGAAAAAGAAATTTAGAAAATAATGCTAAATATGCAGCAGCTGCTCATAAGGGATTTTTAGATGGTATTTCTACTGGAGTAAATTCTACTATCAATTCTGTTGTATCTCAAGGATTACTTGATTTACCGCCGGGATTAAACACAAATGAAAAATTGATGACCGGCATAGTTGGCAAAATTCAGTCGGATAATCAAGTCAGAAGTACTATAGAAGGTTATTTATTTGAAGCGATGATCTCAGCTTTTACGGGAGCAACAGCCGCTGGTGGTAGAGCAAATTTTGACTTCCCAAGATCTGCAATATCTCAAAATAAAGACAAGCTTGGGACTTTGTTTGGTAGTCAAGCACAAGTAAATAAGTTGATTAAAGCTGAAGCCAAGCGTAGTTACGGTGAAGTTGGTGGTAATATACAAAGAAAATTAGCTAATGATATTATTAATGGCTATAAGGGCGGTGTTAGTTTAAGAACAACTGGTCAACGAAAACACTTTGGCGGTATAATTCAAAAATTTGCCGATGGTGGTGGGGTCGGCAATGAATTGCCCAAGCGAAGTATGGCATTTGATGAAGATTCTCTTATTGCGGCAGCAAAACAACGAAATATAACAGTAGAAAAACTAAAAGATATGCTTGATCAACGCCAATCAACAGGATGGCGAGATTTTATCATGTCGGATTCTGAAATCAAAAAAATGAATTTATTACCAAAGAGAATAAGTTCTCCCTTACTTGATGCTGTTGAGGCGGCAAAGTTTGAAAGACAAGATAGAATTGATGAAGCGGTGAAAAAGAAAACCGGAAAATCTATTGGAGATTATGAAGGTAGAAGCAGAGAAAAGAAAATTGTTGATGCAACTATAAGACGCCGCAGATATGCTACTGGTGGAGGTGTTGGTACAGATACTGTTCCAGCCCTATTAACTCCCGGTGAGTTTGTTGTAAATCGTTCATCCGCTCAGAGGATTGGTTACGGTAATCTAAACCGTATGAATAAAGTTGGTAAATATGCCAAGGGCGGAATTGTACAGCGATTTGCTACCGGTACATCTGGCAGCGGAGCCAAGCCCGCTAGACCCGCTTTTGATCTTCCAGCACAAAAATTGTCTTTTGAAGGTGCTAGAAAATTAGATGTAGCTGCACTGAAGATGGCATCAGTTTTGGATAGAGTTACTGCTGGAGGTTTTACAAAACTTGCTCTAGGTTTGAATTCATTAGCAAAAAGCGCCGTTGGTGGTGAAAGCGTTACACAAAAATATCAAAGACAGTTAGTTTATTTAAACAGTGTGTTACCCGGCTTTTCTGCAATCATAGATGAGAATGCCAAACTAAATCGACGCTCTGTTGCGGTCAATATAGATGTAGTAGACAGTATGTTCTATAACTTACAACAACTACAGAAAAGTGGAGCGTCACAAGATAAAATACGAAGTGCCGCAGAACAATATGTTAATGCTCTTGCTAAAAATTCAAGAGACATTAAAGCTAGCAATCCTATATCCATACCATCAGCCGCACCTTCTCCAAGGAGGCCGATCCAAACTACATCACCGTCTGCTACTCCAAGTGGTGGTTTTGCTACTATGGGTGCAACTATGGGTAGCAAAGTTGGTGGTGTAAATACCAATACCGCATCTGTTAACGCTAATACCAAAGCGCAAAACTCTGCCGCAAAAAGCGCAATGGGTGTTGCGGCTGGTAATAAAATGATGGTAGCTTCTATGGGCGTTAGTATAGTTCAAGGATTTTTACCAGCACTTGATGAATCTTCATCTGGCGCATTAAAAATGGCTCATAGCATCTTGGGGTTAATCACAACTATTACAGCGGTAGGATTTGCCTTAGAGGCATTTGGTGTAAAATTAAATTCACAAAGTATGATGGATTTTCTTGGTGGGAAAGGTATAAAAGGAGCAAGTAAATTCGGAAGAAGTGCTGCACTTCAAGGCGGTAGAGGTTTAATGAGAGCGGGATCTTCTGTATCTAGTTTATCTCCCACGCTTGGCAAAGGTTTAACTTCTTTAGGTAGTTCATTAGGATCTGCTAGTTCTTCAATTGGCGCTCTTACTCAAAATGCAACTGCACTTGCTGGTCCACTTATTGCCATCGCAGGATCTGCTTATATTGCCACTCAAGCTTTTAATTCTGTGATAACTAGTTTATATGATTACGATAATCAACTAAAGGGGGCAATTGACAGCGGAAATGTCGCAAAAGCAGAAGAAATTGCCGGTAAAAAAGCTGGACTAGAAGGCGCAAATGTTGTAAGAGCCGGTGGCGCAACTGCCGGTGCCGCCATAGGTTTTATACTTGGTGGACCAATTGGTGCAGCCATAGGTGCCGCACTAGGTGCTGGTGTAGCTACTCTAGTGACAGGTGCAATATCTGGTATATTTGGTGAAGCTGGAGACAGATTTTTAGCCGGTATTGGAACTCTGTTTGGTGGTGCTACATATGACAGTGCTGTTGCTTTAGCCGCAGCACAGGCTGGAGCAGTAAAAACTCAAAAGGCTCTAGAACAAGCGCAAAAAACAGCAACTTCCGCTATGAATGACTTTAGCAATGGAAGTATAACTGCATCAGAAGCATTGTCCAGAATAAGATCCAAAACCGCTGAAGTGTCAAAGCAAGAAAAAAGAACAACTGACTTTGTTCGTGAAAATTTAAAAAATAGATCTCAATATAATGGGTTGTTGTCTGGGGGTTCTGTAGCTGGCAGTTTAGGTTCTGCCGCTAAAGGATCTTTTGCTGGACCAATAGGTCAAATAGCAGGATTACTTGGTGGAGAAGGCGCACTAAGAGATGTTTATACACTGGGAGGCTTATTAGGAGAAAGCTCATCTGTAAGAAATGAAAGACTTAGTAAAGAAAATGTTGAACAAATAAATTCTTCAGCAAAACAGCAAGCAGAAGCATTTAATATAGAAAGTCCAGCTAGACAAGCTGCTATTAGATCGCGAATTGTTAGAGGCGGCAAAACAGAAGATATTAGAAAAGAAGCTACCGGAGATCTTCAAAGTAGAATATCTGAATTGAGGGTCTTGGGATCAGATTTGGATCTTGCTGGCGATAAGAAGGGTGCTGAAGCCGCTAGGTCGGCAGCAGCACAAATGGCAGAACAGTTGGATCAAGTCAATGAAGAAATCAAGAATATTGAAAAAGAAGTAAAACGTGCGAAAGAATCTTTTCAAGCTATGAATTTAGGGCTTAGATCAGCTGACGCAACGGCTTCTGCACTCTCTGCTAGTATGTCTAGATTTACCGCTGGATTAGAAGTTGGTGGATCTACTTTTGTCAGCGATGTTGAATTTTTACAGGAATCTATTAGTAGCGCTGCACAAGCTATGAATCCAGACGAGATAAGAGATGCCGCACAAAATGTTGCTAATAATTTACGAGGCATGGGAGTATCTCCACAAATGGTTGCTAAGTTTGAAGGAAATGTAGCCGCATTTACTCAAGCTCAAGCCAATTACAATCAAGCATTTGAAAATGTCAAAAATTCTATGAAAGAAGCTGATTTCAAAGATCTAAGTTCTGATGAGATAAAGAAAAGAATGGCGGAAGAACTTGCTAGCGGTTTGGGGCCGGGAGTATCTGACGAAGCTAGAGAAAACCTCACAAAAGTTGTTAAGAATATGAACTTAGAGGATTCTGATATAGATAAAATAATTGCTGGAGACTTGAGCGCTTTTGGAGATAAGTTGACAGAAGAACAAAAGAAAATGTTTGAACCTATTCAGAAAATTGCTCAAGAAAGAGCAAAAGCTGAACAGGTTCTTACTGAGTTTACTAAGAAACGAATTGATGCTGAAAGAAATCTTGTAGCAGCACAACAAGAGGCGATAGATTTACTGTCGGAAGGTAGAGAAATACAAGCTAAGTATGGCGGCCAAGCTGTTAGTATGCAAGAAAAGAGAGGAAATTTATTAGCTAAATCTAACGTAGAAGCTTCTAGGCTTGGCTTGACATCTATGCGAACTGGTGATGCTGGTGAATTAAGACGCAGAAATGCAGAAATTCGCGGAAGGTTTTCGCAAATTGAATCTCAAAGAACATCTCAAGGTGGTATGGCTGGAACCGCTGGAGTTACTGCTGATGAAACACAAAAAGATTTACAAAAAGCATATAAAACACAAATTGATACTATTAGGGGGCTAATTAAATTAGAGGAAGAACAACTAAAGATAACAGAAGAAAAGAATAAACTTGAAAAAGATTCTATGGAGTCGTTAGTCAAGGGCGATGTGGAAGCATTCTTTAAACAGCAATCCGCAGTTGGCGCTACAGCCGCTATCGCTAGTGGTGATCAAAGATTAATGAATCAATACGGAGCAGAAGCATTGGGAACTGCCGCCCTAGACATTAAACGTCAACAAGATGCTGGAGTTCAAACTTTATATGGTCAACGATTGGCTGGGGCTGGCGGATTAACTGAGGCCGCTTCTAGTGCTGCATTATCAGCCAGAGGCGTAACAGATATGAGAGCAGCACAGGTTATGGCCGGTACTACGGCTGAAGAAGAAGCTAGTAAAGCTAGACTACGTGAATTGGGCGGTATGCTCGGAGAAACTGGAGAACTTGGAGCAGAAATGGCAGAAATGCAAGTTCAAACAGCCACCATAAATGTGAATAGCGCTCAATTAAAATTTAACGAAGTCTTAGAAAGAGGCAACAAAGCAGCCGAAAAAGCTAATAGGGCTGAAAATATGCCAGCTGTCGCTAAAGCCCGTGGTGGTTTAATATACGCAAATAGAGGTATTTTTGTGCCTCGCGGCACAGATACCGTACCAGCCATGTTGACTCCCGGTGAATTTGTGGTGAATAGGGGTGCAGTTCAGCGTGGTAATAATTTACAAATTTTACAAGCTATGAACGGCGGCGCTGGTGTATCTAATAGTGATGGTGGTGCCGCCATGATGGCTAGAGGAGGAATGGTAAGATATCGCCAAGAAGGAAGTTCAAGCCCAGAAGCACCAAGTCAAGGAATGACAAATTTTGTTGCAGCTTTAGAAAACTTCAATAGAGTATTATCAGAAAATGTTCAATCACTCAGAGATACAAAGATAAGTATTAAGTTAGATTCTACTAGCGTAAGTATTAATTTAAATGACGGCGGATTGTTAAAGGCTCTTACCGGTCAAGTAAAACAGGAACTATTTGGACTTATTGAAAATCAGTTTAAGGTTGTAGACGGCGGAAGACTAAAACGAACAGATGGCGGAATAGTATAATATGAGTTCTATATCCTGTAGCACTAATAATAGAGAATATCTATCTGGAAATTCCAGACTGTTGGCAACTGCCGCAATCAATCACGGACTGCCTAATAGAATATCTTCTGTATCTAAATTGCTCACAAAAGAGTCAATATACAGAAATGTTTTTTCTTTTGTGTCTGGATCATCTAGATTGCTTGCCAATGAAAATATGGACTTTGCACCGTCTGAAGAATTGAAGGATATGGCTGTTGGCGATATTCGTGGCTATTCGAATATAGAATTTAGAGTCAATTCTAGATTATCATCGTCTTCTAATTTTAAGAATACGTTTACTGATAAGTTTGCTGGACACAAGCCAAGCTTTAGAGCTTCGTCAAAACTATATCCAATAGGTGATGTATCATTTACAAATAAGATTACTAGCAACAATATTCAAATCACATCTTCTCCAGCATATCAAAAATTAGATGAGGGTGTTTTTTCGAATAACTATACCGATAACAATACAGATGGCAAATTGCTTTCTGACGATAATCAATCTGTCATATTTCCAAATCAAGTCTTTAGTTCTGGCGATCTAGAGTATAAATTTCGCGTATCTTATCCACTAGCTAATCCAAAATTAAGTTACTTAGCTTTGAGGGCATCTGCACCATTTGATGATTATGTATTACGCATCCCACAACAGTATGGCATTTATGATATTAAGCTTGAGGATCCAAGTGGTAATTTGATTATACAATATGAAGATATTCAAATAAAAGGTGATAATAATTTTACAACTTATATCTCTCAACCTGTTGTAAACAATGTAAACAAGCCATCTTGGGAATCTGGATTTCCATATATGGATTCTGGTGGCCCCTTATTCTTAGAAAATCAACCATATACTTTATCTCTTAGCTTATCCTATACTTGTAACAATCGACCATTTGATACTAAGTTCAACTTTGGCTATGAATACACTTGTGTAAGCGGAATATACACCAACGTAGACAATCCAAACTTATTTAATGGTCTTCGCATTTCTGCAATAGAAATAGGCAATAGCGGCGGTGTCGGCGTATTGAAGAATAATTATCTTAATTTTTATTCTAAAGTAAGAGATAAATCTGAAAGAGTTGTTAGAACTCTGTTACCAAATACAATATTTAACAACACATATAATAATGGCATATATCCAGAGTCCAACAGTATCTGGAAAACAACCGTTGATGATACTGAATATACAAACATATCTAATTCTGGCGCTGTTTATTTATTGCAGAAAATTAGAAACGACAAAACTAGTGATTACATTACACTGTTAAATACTTCTCCAGTACAAGATAGCGGCAGATTAATACTTAAATTTGATACTAAACCAGAAAGAGACTCAAGCGATCAATATATAAATGGCGCTTTCGCGTTTGGCGGGAATAGCGACTTCGACAATGCAGAACTAACAAATTATCCATATAACGATCACTTTTTTGACATAGACTCAATAGAACTAAAAATTATAGCTAAAAAACACTCCAGCAATCCAGACTATGCTATAGACGTAGTAGGTTATAGTGATGACAAACTGTTAAATATCACAAGTCCTGTTGGCGGATTCCTACAAAATAGTGGATCATTGATATTTGATAGTAATAATGTTCCAAACGTATCCGGATTCAGTTTTAATACATTTGGCTTATCTAGCACAAGTCTTTCAGATCAATCAGAATATTATAATAGAGATACATCAAGGCTTGGTGATCACTACATTATAGAAGACTCTATATTAGTAGATAGTACATCATTCAAAGAATATACGATACCACTAGATATATATCAAAATCTAAATGTTTTAGGATTTACTAAATATTCTGTCAGTTCTTTTTTTGAGCATCTTTATATAGATATTTCTCCAATACCAAGTGGAGCATCTATAGCAAATATCAAGATGGTTATATATTATAAACCATCGAATGCAATGATGATGCATACTCTAGGAAGTCCAGCCAATAAGTCAGCGGTTAACAAAAAAATTAAATTACTTCCATCTACTAATGTTGGTGGAAATCAAATAAACACTAATATTCCATTAAGCGGTATAGTTACTGGACTTACAACTCCTAACTACATTAAATCTAATTACAGTCGAAGATGGAGGGGTGTAGATGGTAATGTGCTATCTGGTGGAGATTTTAATCCATTAACATTTGATTATTCTTTTAATCATAAAACTGCTCTGAATCCATTTTTATCTTCGTATGTCGATTTTCACAACACTGATGGGGTAGATATTTTTGATACTAATGGAGATTATGCTGGTCAAGCGTCATCTAGTTTTGACATTCTTGAAAATTTTGGTTGGAGATATTCTTCAAATCAATTATTTAATGATATTACAACAGATTATAAATCAATAGTATGGAAAAATAATATATTTGATGCTTTTGATAGAGCGGCTAGAATTTCATCGACCAACGAACTTACGATGTATGTTCTTGACAACGATTCTTTTGATGATTATGATAATCCAGATAATCCACTAGGCTTTGCTTTATTTTTAAGATTTACTCCAGACAAAGTATCTACTAATGATCTTAACAACTGTTTAATATTTTCATATGAAAACAGCACTAAGTATTCACTTGCACTAATCTGCGAAGATGGCACTTTAAAACTAAAAGTTCGAAAAGATGATGATACCATAGTAACCTTGTCTGATAGTATATTAATATCACAATATCAATTTCCATTGTCGATTTTGATTACTTATAATGATGATGGTAATTACACATATAAACTTTATACAGATAATGAATTAGTATCTGGATTCAACAACTTACGTTCAACCTCATCAACAATAACAACATACATTTTGTCTGGATCTCCAGCACTAGCTATAGGATATTCTCAAGTTTATAATGCTCAAAATCCTTTACCATTATTTTTGCATGAGGTTGGTGCTTCTAATGGTAAGTGTAATATTATTGAAAGCACTAACTTAAATAAGTTTCTTAAGCAAACCAGCGCGCGATCATTTTTTGATTCGCATAGAATGCATTTTAACAATACTTCTATTACTAATATAAGATCTGATCAATACTCTTACATTGATGATGACATTGACTTATGGCATTTGGGGGCATACAAAATATGTCAATTTTCACCAGATTTTGACTTCTTTAAGAAGAAGAATGGAGATGATTTCTTATCATTTAATCTCAAGCATAATGGATCTGGATATAGCGCTTATACAAATTTGACATTACCATCTAGCGTGAACTTGTCGGGCGTTGCATATCATACTCAAATTGAAAATGACTTTTTAAGATTCAATTTATCTAATATTCCATCTGTAGATCAAGATAGATTTTATGCTATTGCTCCAAGAATTTGCAAAACATTGCCAAAGGGATATCAATTTAATGATGATGCAATATGCGTTGATACTATAGTTGAACACGACACGTTCAGCGATATTGTTTGGGACGATGGCAAAGTTGGTCCAAAACTAATTGTCAGTCTATATACCAAAAATCAAGAGTCTGATAATAGACCGAGCAAAATGTTTGGGCTGATTAATCGTTCTACACATTATTTAGAGCCTTCTGGATGTATTAGAAAGTTAACAAGCAAATTTACTTTTGATAGCTTATTTGACGTATCTGAACCATGGGCTGTATTTGATAGAGAATCATATACAAAAGAATTTAGAGAAAAATATTTCTCTAAAGATTTTGATGATATGTTTTTACAGTATGATCTTATTTATCCATCTGGTAGACCAATTAATTCTCTTATAAAGATACATAGCGCAAATGTAAGGCTAGAAGAAGCTATATTCGTTAACGATACATTTAATAATCAATTAAATCTTTTCGCAAATGTTGAAAAATATGAACAATTTGCATATTTAAATCTTTTTGCACCACTGTCTTGCTCTGGATCTAAACCTCTTATATTATATGTTGATGGGCAAAGATTTACAAGTCCAGATGATATCAATTTGTTCATTGATAGCAGTGGATTTTATACTAACCCCGGTTTATTGAATCTACATACTTTAAATATTGGTTCTGTTAGTACAGAAGGATTAAATCTATATGTAAGTGGACAGTTTATGAGAGAGACATATATGCCATTGTATATATCTCCAGCTGTTTATCCTTCTAGTGGCAGCGTAATACTATATTCACACGCAACTGATCCAAATGCCGGTTTTGTTGACAATAGTTTAACATTGAGGACCAGAGGTATAACGGCATCATATAATGCCTATCCTTCCTCGACCATGCCAATGTTTATATATGGCAGTGGCTATGGAGATAGTATAAATAATAGCACATTATTGTACATAAATGGTTATGAGCCAAACATAGCATATGATAGCGGTACACTTAATTTGGTAACTATAAATTATCCAATTTCAGCATCTCTAGCAAATAGAAGTGCTTCTATAAATTGGACAAATAACAATGTTGGAATAAATATTACTGCGCAAGACAATCAATATGCTTATGTAGACTCTGATGATAATATACGTGGAGTTGATATCATATGCTACGGTTCTTGCTCAACCAATAATAGTAATAGATGTTCAGAAGCCGTAATCGATATACATGGAATTAAGTGGTATTATCCAGACTCTTGCGTAGATGGTGGCATATTTAGGGCAAAGAATACTTATACTAATCTATCTTTCCCAAGTGGATCATTTGGACACGCATCCGGTTCTCAAATCGTATATGATCCAATGCCATACAGCGGCCACTTTTATGGAATAAGAAAATACACCGGACTTGCACCCAATACTCCATATGTGATTAACATAACTGGTAAATCTGGATCTTCCGAAGCAATAGACATACCAACTGAAATTATAGAAGTAGAATATAATAAAAACGAAACTGATCAAGTAAAAACAGATCATGATGGATTCAGAATAATAGCAGACAGTTTTTATCAAAGTAGCGGAAACAAGTTTGGCAAGTCTGTAGCTTCCAAAGATGACTTACTAGCTATCGGCGCTCCATTTAGACCCGTTCTTTATGATAGTGGAGTTGCTCCACCTCTTACATTAACAGAAGCTGGAACTGTATTTTTATATCGTAGACAGGCTAGACCTAGTGGATATGAATGGCCGCTTGAAAATTACAAATCTTCTTGGATTTTAGAGCAGGCACTTACTCTTCCGTCTGGCTTATTGAAGGACTACTCGACAGCAAAAGAAGTTAAATACAAAGACCTACCATTCAATCCAATTATGACTACTTGGTATGTAGGTCAAGAAGGTAGACAATTCGGTCACTCATTAGACCTTGCTGTAAACCACAATAAAAAATCTGTTGGTGAAGATTCCCAGCAGACTCTTGTTGTCGGTGGCCCCAGCGCAAAGTGGACACCTAGATTATTTGACAACGGCGATCCATCCGGTGTAAACATTGGGCTAATGATTTTCTCTGATGAATTTAAGCACGAAATACCAGTAGTAATAAATAAGTCAGTAGTTATATTAACATATCGCGACGTATTAGAAGCAGTCGCTGATAAAGATCTGTTGTTTAGATATTTTTCTGATCCTAGAATAAAGTTCGATCTAAGATTAATGATTTGCCCGCCAAAGGCTAACAATCAAGAATTGTCGCAAACATATTTTCCAGAAAAACCAGACTTTATAGCCTTACGTGATATTAGTAGAAATGTTGGATATCCAGTTAGCAGAGAAATAATAGACAATTCTGTTAGTGGTATGAAAGCTACTTTCTTTGAATCATTTCCATATGATGAAAGTAAATTAAATAATAACATTCCTCCAGTTTTAGGAATCTGTATAGATAACAGCGTTTCTCTAGGTCGAGAATCATTAGAACCAGCAATAGACGAATTTATCAACTTTTATAAGAGCTATAGTTTTGCTAGTGGTCTTGTTGATTCCTTTGGAGTTAGATCATCTGGTCTTGTTGTTGAATATCTATCAGACGGTGATGCAAATTGGATTGAAATGTCTAAATCTTTACTATCCGAAGTATTAGATACAGGAAAGATGATTCAAGAAGACAGATTTAGATTCTTTACTAACAAAGTTGGAATATTTAATACTACTTTATCAGAATTCAATGTTCCTCCAGAGAGTGGCGGTAAAGTATATATATTTGAAAAAGAAAGTGGATCTTGGAATTTAATACAAGAAATTCGATCTGAAAATGTAACATATACCACTCCAGACAGATTTGGTCATGCCGTTAGTATAAGCGATGACGGCGAGGTCGTAGTTATAGGATCTCCATATACAACGCAAGCAGTTAATATTTATGAACGAAAAGACGATCAAAGAGACTTATATTACTCTTTATTAGCAGGTTGGGTAGAATCTAATTACTATGATAAATACAAGACAGCTGTTACGAAGTATAGAGAACGTCCTAGCTTAGAAGCTGCTTATGCATTGTATATACAATTAGATCCAGAACACAAGTTCAAATCTAGAGTAGATTTAAATATACAAGAATATCAAAAGATTCATACATTTGGGTACGAAAGAATGCAACCCATTGGATCTTGGACATTCATACCGCAAGAATTTGCTCCAACATCTAGACTAGGCTATAGTGTTGACACCAATGAAGACGGTAGTATAGTTGTTGCTGGCGCACCTACAGATAGTTTAAATTTCTACAACGACGCCGATGTTTATCACGTTAAGGGTGGAACAAAATTCCAAACTTTGTATAGTGATCCAAATGAATTAATACCTAGTGTTATCGATCCAGCTTGGTCTGCTGCCGTTAACGCTGGGTCAGTACACGTATTTCAATCTAGAAAATATTTTCCACATAATAGGGCTGTAGAAATTGGTAGATTTGGTAACTTGCATGAGCTATCTAGTGACAATACTCTAGATTCTGGTCACTTTGGATATCTATCGCAGATATTCAGTGACAAAAACTTTACTAAGACAGAATTCACAGACTCTAAAATCCCCACAGATGCCGGTTTGGCATTTATCATCACACCTTCTGCTGATGCTATAAGTATTAGTAACGAAGTGTTTGACAATATTGCGAGATGGCTCGCACTGGGTGATAGAAATCTAGTTCTCGTTGCTAATGATCCAATTTGGGAAAGAAATGGATTATACGCCAAGTCTAACGATATTCTTAACAAGCTTTTAGAAAGATTGCAATCTCGTATGAGGATTGTGCCAGCAAGAAATCAATATGAATCTCTACCAAATGGATATACGGATTTTAATAATGTCATTCCGTCCATGATTCCACAGGGCGCAACTTCTACATTTACAAATAGAATGCCACTAAAAGCTAGCGGAGTTGCCGATATAAAGATTTATTTTCAATATGAAGAAGAGCATATGCCATGCGAAGAAAAAGTATTGTGCGATCCAGAGGGCGAAAAAGAACAGATACAGACACGCTGTGAAATGCCACTTAAAAATTATGGAGATCTAAGAGCTGGATGGAACGATTATTGTTGTAAGCCTACTGCCAGAGGTTTTGCTACGGTTATATACAAGAAGAATTGGCCCTTTATTTTTGGTTCTTTTGTTCCAGATTGTGGACCAAATCCTCCGCCTCCTAAACCAACTAAGAATCAAGAGCCTATTCCATTATTAGCGGCAGCAGAAAAAGTTATACAAGAGATAATATATCCAGAAGTTCCTGCTCAATTCAGACGAGATAGAAAATTCAATATTATATATGAAAATACAACATATTATGAGCTTGGAGATCAACAAGACGAAAACTTAGTTTTTGCATGGTCTGCCGACCACGATATGTATGACAGCATAGAATATAATATTACTAGCAATCTCACATCGGAGCCTTTCTTTACTCCCGATGAAGGTGGAGTATTACAAGCTCGCGGCATATCAAAAATAGACATCACACCATACATATCTAAGAAAACAGTTTCAGATAAAACATACTTTGGTGTTGAGCATCAATATCCATCAAATAAAACATCTTCTGTATCTGTACTAGCCTCTACGTTTACAGAATCAGAGGCTTGTTTATTATTAGAGGATGAAAATATTAGTTTTTATGTTAATCTAGTTTCAAGTTCTAAAACTCAAAGGGGTCAATCAGTAATTGCTCAGTTGGGCGGATGGACTAATAGACCTAGCTTTGCAGCAGGATATGACAAATCAATTTTAAGAAGTATATTTTTGAATAATCGTAATGGTGTGGATGAAAATGTATTAACAGAGTCATTAGATGGTCGCTACAATGTTGCTTGGGTTGCCGCTATAAATAGTCAGCCAAGTAATTACGAACTATTGCTACTAAAGAATTGGCTAAATATTGGCAATAAAAAACTAGTTATTACTTGTGATGGTTCATTAGAAAGTGTACAGCAGGCACAGATACTATGCAATAAATTAGGTATTGACATACAACCAGTTTATCTTTCTCATTTAAATAAGTATCAAAAATCGAAAATATATTACTTCAGAATTGATAGAGATCACCAAGTTGGCGGTAGATTTTTTAATGATCCACGTTACTACATAGATGAATTCTATCTACCATTCCAGACTCCAGCAGAATGCTATCCATTAGCATTGTCAGAAGGTGGAATAGGTTTTGCGCTTTCGGATGAAGTTATATATGATGAAATTCCAAAAGAAAATATAGATACTTTATGGAGTATGAATGCTGGTATTGTGCGACTAACAGTCCCAACTCAGGCTGGATCTGGATATAAGTTATTCATTACTACATCTGCTGATACTCCATCTGAGATAGGCTCACTAAAATTTAATATCGCTCAAGCATCTGTAGCTCCATCATTCCCAGTTAATGGTGCCAATGGATCATATTCTATACCAGAACTAGACACCAATGGTCAAATATATGATTCCTTACCAATTGTAACCGCATTCTTTGGGGAAGACTCACAATCTTCTGCAACTAAAACCATCAAATTTCAAAATGCCTCTAACGAATCATTTAACGAAATCTATATTTCATGTGCCATTCCTAGAGTACATAGTGGAACAGATATTATCCCACGCAGTATAAAACTTGTTGGAATATCTGGAGTATTAATTCCAATACTTACTAAGGTTTCGTCTACACCAATTGCCATTCCAACAGACGAATTCGATATAGTTCAAGTTTCAGACAAGCAAGAAGAACGAAAAGAATATGTTGATGTAATTAGACCAATCAGTACAGATAATACAAAGTATTGTTCAGATAGATGTATGTTCTTGGGCAATCAGTTGATAGATGATGGTCCTGTCGTGGCCGCTCAAGAAATAGAAATTTTATCACCATTTGACGCTGGATATGCACGTTCACGCATCACAGTTATAACAGACTCTAGTATGATTCAAGGTAGATATGTAGTTGATAATAATGGAGTTATTCCACAAGAGACATATTCTTTCATTCGCAGTCTATATCCAGAGACTACATTTACATCTGATAATAGCGGCAGACAATTTGATGTATATAACAAACTTATTTCTCCAGAACGAGGTAGTCCAAGTAAATATTATCTTAATTCTTCTCTTAGTGGAATAAATAGAAACTTTGGAGGATCTGGTACAGTTACGGCAAGCATAATTAACAAGTACGAATCTCAATACTTGCCGCAGTATATTTCAAAACGTCCAGATTTACCGTGGGAAGGCGAAAAAGACGAAAAGGTCATAGCACGAATTAGAAACGAATATATTAGCGGATTTTATTACGAACAGTTTAATCATGCATCTACCGCTAGGTTCAGCGGCATTATTGATGGCGTAAGATACACCGACGCTCCAATAGGTGGCGGTTTGCCACAGTTACTGAAAGATAAAGGATATGATTATCTTGACTTGGATCATTTTGTTTCTGGATATCCCGGAGATCTATTTGGTTATGCGGTGTGTGTCCACAAAGACAAAATTATGGCTGGTTCTCCATTCTCAGCCTTCTCTTCAGAAACAATTACACCTTGGGATAGTGGAGTAAGTTTACATTTAGGAAACGACGGCGGCGCTGGGGCTGTCTATATGTTTGAAAGATCTGGCAATCTTTTATGGCAGTACAGCAAAAAGTTTAGACCAGAATCTTTAATGGGTCAACTAAGTGGAGTAAATTCCTATTCAGATCAATTTGGACATGATATTGACATTAAGAATGATACAATTATCATCGGTGCGCCAAATCACAAATTTGATACTTTCTATGAAAATGTATTTGATAGCGGAGCTTTCGCAAGAAAGAATTTCAATGGTCAGTTTGATATTCCACAAAGAAATATTTTTGATTTAGGTATTTCTGGAAATAGATTATTACTTGAAACAAGTGGAATTAATGCAGATAAAGCTGGGGCAATTTATCTATATGAAAATAAAGTTATTGATTGGGAAAATAAAACAAGATCTTGGTCATTAGTAGAAAAGTTTGTGTCTGAATCTCCAAATTCAAGCGGTGAAAGATTTGGTAAAACAATATATTTATCTAGACCATACAGATCGGATGCTGATTATACTGTTTTTGCTGGAGTTGATAATGCCTCTGGAAATAATATTTTAAATCTTGGAGCAGTATATGCAAAAGATATTATGCTCAAGAGGCAAAATCCATCGCTGCCGAATTCTGGATCTTGGATCAATGCGCGACTGTTTGGAACTCGCGATATTTATGGCGAACCAACAATTGTGTTGAATTTCACAAATAGTGGAAATAATAAGCCATATTATTCTAGCGGCATAATCATACCAAATAGCAGAGGTGAGATATTCCTAGAGGTATCTGGTCAAGACCCATCTATTCGTGGATTTATAGCCCATCGACCATATATTGAGTCTGTGCTTGGATATTATCAATATGGAGTACTTTTAGATTCTGTAATGTCCCTATATATAGACGGCAAGAATTTAGAGCCTAGTTCACAATTACCATTAATTATGAATGCTGAAAATTCTGCCTATGTGTATAATACAATAGGATTGTATAATGGTGGTGTCAGTGGCATATCTGACTCGTTGCCATCTGGTTTATATTTATTCAACCAGAGTGAAAGCGGCGTTTCATTGTCTTCAAGCCTCACACTTACCACTAGCGGGACATGGAATTCATCAGATGCTCTTAACCTTAGAGTAAGAGGGAAATAATGCTAGCAATTTCTTATGACACCAGTGCCAAATGTATTATTAGGCCCGTTCCACTTATTTCTATTACGCAAAATGCTATTAGAAATAAAACTGGTATGCTTGGTAGTTACTATAGTATCACCTTAAATGGTACTATTTTACCAGATGAAGGATCGCCATATTACATAATTGGCAATGCTTCTTCTCACTCTAGTCCTGCATCTATTGGATCATCATTCAAAAATGAATATGATAGACCGGCTCATGAGTCAGTTCCGGTTGGAAAGGCTATGTCATCTATCATAGCAAAACAAAATCTAATTAGAGAGTTGTTTAAAAAGGACGGGCAATTATTTGAACTATTGCCAGCGGACAACGATCCGGGTAGTCCGCAGGATGAATCATCCGGCATTTCAGATGAACCAATATTAAAATTTTATCCAATTGTTGAGTCTATTAGTTTTGAAGAAGGCATTTACATCAATAGTTGTAAATATACTGTCAATTTAAGAGCAGAGGTACTATTAGACAATGGCAATAATATTATTTCTGATGGATTAGTGAATTCTACTTTTACTCCAGAGGGCGCCAATAGAATTCCATATAGAAACAACGACGGAAACAGACTATCACTTGCTTCAGCTTTAGCGGCGAGCGGCTTCGTTGAAGACTATAGTGAAAGTTGGTCCATAGAAGTAGATGAAGGCAAAGGTGTAACAAATACGTCAGCAGCAAATCCAACTACTTTGCCAGATACTCATATTGGTTCTATAAGAACATACAGATTAACTAGAAACGTTACTGCTACCGGTAGAACTATGTACTACCAAGAAAATGGAGTTGGCGAATCTAAGAGAAGAGAAGCGTGGGAACAAGCCAAGCAGTATGTATATCTTAGCGTTTTGAAAGATACAGATGATGAATCAACCAATAACTCTACTGGATACGAACAATTTCCAGAATATAGCCTTGGCCCATATTTTGGTAGTGGTTTTTTAAACATAGCTAAAGATATATGGGGAGGTTACAACCACTTACGAACAGAATCTATTGACGTAACCGCCGGTACATTTACCCTAAATGATACTTGGCTGTTATCTAGTGGGACTGCATACGAAGATTATAGAATGTCTTTATCTAAAAGTTCAGATAATGCTTTACATAAAGTCAGTATAGAGGGTAACATTAAAGGCTTATCTAGTCAACATGCTGGTGGTGGATCCTACGGAGGTTCTAATACAACCACTCCAATCAACTTAGGCGGCGGAAATGTAAATACTCAATATCAAAATGCTTTATACAAATTTCATCAAATCAGCAACACCGGTCAGTATGGTCCAAATTGCTATCTATACCGACGCGCTCAATCTATTGTACATCAAAATTTAAATCATATTCCATTATCTGTTTCTTTAGGCACAAATGAATTTACAGGCGAAATTACTTATAATGTTGAGTATGACAGTCGCCCGCTTAATCTAGTTGATGGTACACTTTCTGAAAACATTTCATTTAATGATACATATCCCGGCGATGTTTTTGCAATTATACCGGTTTTGGGTCGCCAAACAGGCCCAGTTTTACAATACATTGGCGGCAGAACAGAGTACAAGCGTGATCTTACAATAGAACTGATAATGGACAGATACTATTCTTTTGGCACTCAAGGAACATTGAAAGACAAAATACGTCGATTTTCTGTATTATCAAAACCAAGTCTGAATGAACCATATAAAAGTCAGATTAATGCAATAATTCATGCTTATAGTCCAATAAATGAAAATGGCATTAGAAAATATTTTATAAGTCCCCCAGTAGAAAGTTGGGATGCTAAGTCTGGAAGGTATTCTTTACAAATCAATTGGACATACGAGTTAAATAGATAATGGCTACTAATTCTGAGTTTCGCAATGTAGAAGAAAATTATACTGATAATAGTATCCAATTGAGGAGAGTATTATCTAGCGGTATAATAGGATTGGCAAATGATATTCCCTATAATCCATCTGAATCTAATCGTAGTTTAGCAGCACCAGACTATCTTTCATTTCCAACTACTGGAGTATCTAACGGCCTTGATTCTAAAATAAAAGGTATTGAAGATTTTGTTGCTTATAATCCTTATATTCATCACGCTCCACTTGGAGCTTTAGCAAGTGCTGGCATTACGAATGTAGACGGTGGAATTACGACAATTAATGTTATGAATAATTTGGTTTTGGCTTCTATAAGATTTGAACTTTACAGTAGACAATATAGAGGATCTTGATATGACCGACGAAATCCCATCAACACAATTAACAGATTCGCGATTTGATGAATCTTCATTGATAGTTCCAGCTGGAAATATTGGTGGTAGATCTAATATAAGTGTTTTGCCAGCATCTGGTTTTTATGGAACCTCTTGGCCTTCAAATAGTGGTAGCGTTATTCCTCAAGGTATAGGTGGCGGCGGATGGACTATCGATCCAACAACTCCTAATACTTATGACAGAGGATATAAACAACAGACATTTCTTGGAGCGTCGATACGTAGCTTTAGCATGAACGGAGGATTTGGAGATAGTAGCGCAACTCTATCTGTAGATTTAGTAAATGATGAGTTTAATAATTCTGATAATACTTTGCAAGGTCAAGGTGACGATGTTTATCACAGTGGAAATGGTGATAGATTTGTGCCACCAATAGCTGGAACACCAGTATATTTTAAATTCGGACAAGATTCGGCAACCGTTGAGCAAGCTTATCGGAAAACATTCGATCAACTATATAACATGGATACTCTTGGCAGAGCTACACCGATTCAACCGGTTGGCGTATTTGATAAAAATAATTTTACGTCTTTGCCAGATGATAGTTTTGTAATGTTGGAAGCAAACAAAATATATAGTTTTCAACGACAAATAGATAACGAACTTAGGCGTGGAATGAATCATTTAGTTTTTGGTGGAATTTTACAATCTTATATACAAAATCGTGGTCCCGGTGGAAATCCACTATATTCTGTTCAAGTCACTGATCCAAGAGAAATATTATCTAATGTTATAATCATATTAAATAATTACGCTGGCACCACTTTCAGTACAAAAAATATTTTCAATGTATATGGATTTCTAGAACACAACATGACAGCAGCTTTGTCTGGCACATTAAGTTCAGAATTTCAAAATTACAATATATTGACCAAGATAGTCAATCCTTCTAATGGATATATTTCATACAATGGTTCTCAAGGAAATAATCTACCAATGGATTGTTGGTATAGGTCTGGCGGTTTTCCATCCTTCGGAGCTTCACAGAGGTCTTTTCCGGTAACAGGCACTGGATTTTCCAGAAGAGGACCGCAAGGCATTCCTTATTATAGAGTTGCGCAGGCTTTGTCAGCCATGATGTCAACAGAATTTTCGTTACCGAATGAATATGAGTCCCGTGGATTTGGTAAAATCATAAATTTTCGTGGATATAATTATGTGGTAGATTTCAGCGGACTACCACAAATACCATTAATGTATTTTTTGGATTTTGATCAAATAAATCTCTTAGATTTAGCAATGGAAATTTGCGATGTTGCTAGTAGAGATTTATATGTTTCATTATTACCAGTTATAAATCATCCAGCGTGTCAATTTCTTTACAACAATCAAAACTCTGATCCTACTAAACTAATTGCTGGAATAATAAGATTAGATAGTATAGACAGATCTGGAGCGCCTGTTTACGGGGCTATAAAAACATATATAGATAGTCTAGCTACATCTGGCATATTAGTAGAAAATCAAGATGTTGGCTATGAACTTTCCAATGTAACTACAGACAAATTCGTGGTTGGCGCACAAGAAGTTGATATGTATTGTTTTTCAACTAATGCCGATAGAGATTTCATCAATGTGCGAAATCGTCGTAGCGGTGGCGAATCAGACGATGCAGATTGGAAACAGTGGACACTAGAAAAACAACTAGAACAACAAGTACTGCCATATTATGGGACACTTGGCAAAAACGCCGTAACAATCCCCAAGGGTTGGGGAGCTTACCAACAAATTTTATTAGATACAACTGGATTAAACGTCAATGGTGTAGGTTCATATTATGTTGCAACAGAGATGGAACTTAGATGCGCATCGATTTCTTACGAATGTTGGAAAAACTTTTTAGGTAGATACAATAACACATATTTAGAATCGCTGGAAGATGATGATAGTTTTGAGGGCGCTGTATTAAATCAAACTCCAAGTTTAGGTGGAGCAAATATACCGGTAGCACCAAATATATCTAATAATTATGGAGTTACTGTTCCTAGATCAGTATTCGACACTTATGCCGTTATACCATTTGGATCAGACGGCTTCCCATCAAGTCCCTGCAATCCACCCTATGGATATCCATTATATTACAAACGTATGTCAAAACTTGGAATACCAGAGGGAGGATTAACAACGCTACAGTCGAGAATAACAGGAATGATCACTGGCGGTGCAACTATTCGCGGCGCTGATGGAGAAAATTACGAAGAAATTAGAAATAACCAATTGGAAGAATTAGAAGTTATTGCCGAAGATTATGGATCTCTTACACCGGCTGAAAGAGAATACTATAATGCTATGAAAACTGCGCTGCAAAGCACTCCACCTAACATAGATTTACTCAATGATATTGAAGAGTCATTGCATAAAATCAATGCTGTATTGCCAAGACTAGCCAAAAAAGGAACAGAAAATGCATTAAAGGTATATGAATTTTTGAAAAGGGTAGCAGATGAAAATTTAGGTAAAAAATTCTTAGTAAAAATACCAAATAAAGTTAATCTATTCTATGAAAATAATGTATCTTGGAAAAATGGACCAGCCGGTGCAGAATATGCTACAGGCCCATTTGGATTTAAACCAAGACCATCTACCTCTGGAATAGGTGATGAATTTGCTCCTTGGTTTGTGTCCCAGTACCGTGGTGCTGGAGGTGGTGGCAACATGATTAAGTCTTTTCTTAATGATGCCGTTGACCCATCGCAGCAAAGCTATAACGGCGCTTTGAAAGCAAATTTTAATCCTATAACAGATAAATATGAATTCAATTACACTCCAGCAAACTTGGGTGGATACTTTCCATTTGATCTATATTCTAATACATTATCATATGCTGATCTAAGCAGATTGCCAGAAGCAGCAAGACCTATGGGTATTGTTAGTTCTCTAGTTCCGCAAGATTTAACAAATTTCTTAGATGAAAATGGCAGAATATCTCCATATGTTAGATTTGATAATAGTCAACATATAGATATGGGATCTATGAATTCTGAGGATTTTACTCAACAAGTTATTACTCCTCAAGGAATGATTCCAGACATATGTGAGTTTTTAGATAACACTGGAGATGATGTGTGGACATCTTTTGATGAAGCAGACTCTGATAGGCCAGATAATACAAATAAACCAAAGCAATGTGCATTTGTCAAGTGTTCTGTAGACGAAAAATTTTATATGGCACCAAAGACAGCATTAAGAACAATTCAAGTCTATGGTGGCGCAGATCCAAGAACCAAAGTAACAAGGCCGCGCAAAATACATATCCCATGTTCTGGATGGAGAGATGGCATAGTTGGTGGAACTCTTGTTCCGGGAACCGGCGTCTATGTTGATAGTTTTAGATATCTAGAATTAAATTTTGTTCCGACTTCATCTGAACAAGGAAATGCTCAAAGATTAGATTTTCTTAGACAGCCGGTTCCAGAACTAAACAGCGATTTGGTCAGAACAGACTTATCAGATTTAGATACTAATCACGTATATGTACTGATTACTTTGCCAAACAAAATTATACCAACTAAAGATGCCAGATATACAGATTCAGTAAATCAAAAAGACAATACTCACGATATTAAACATTACCTTACTATGGATGTTGTAAAAGGACTACCAGAATTTGCTACTCCAGCATATGCTAGTAAGGCATCTACAACTAACATAACTCATAACGACCCAACGTGTGCTACTTTTACTGCCGAAACCAGAAGTGCGGCATGGCTTGCATCTAAAAAAGCCAAAGCTTCTTTACAATTTGGTTTTCCTCAACAGGTTCAACAGGCTTCTCCATCCCCTGTTTATCCAGACTTAGTAGTAATTCCATTAATATCTAATGAGAGATGTTATGGCCCTTGGGTTTCATCTCAAGTAGATGTTCAATCCTCTGCCTATGTAAATATAGGTGGAAGAGTAGAGTTCATAAAGGACGAAAATTTATCTCCTTGGAATTATGCTGGTTATGAATTAATGAATGAGGCTGGAGTTTTACAAGCTCAATTTGCAAACAGTTTGCTATTGTTTTCCGAAAGAGGCGGATTTAGTTATCCCGGTATGCCAACCACATCTTTGTGTCAAGTATTGTTGTCTGGCGGTCCATTAGTAACTAATATATCTGTAGACGTTAATGAAGGTGGAATAAAAACTACATATAAAATGGATTTATACACAGCCAGTTTTGGCAAACTTCAAAAACAAAAACAAGATATGATTTCTAAGATTAGTAGAGAAAGACAAAGATTAAGAGATGAAAGAAATGCTTTAATACGAAAAGGTATCGGCAAATCACAGTCTAGCACAAATATTATTGGTAATATTAATACTATGATGAGCAACGTTGGAATGGGCGCTGCTGCATCTCAACCAAAAAACTACCCAACGTACATGGTAGCATCTGTTTCTGATTATGAGACTAAGGCTTACAGCGCATCTTTAGCTGGTAATTCGTCTGCTATGTTTGGCACAGAAGGAAGCACTCCACCGGGACAAGTTGATCAAACTGATTATGTTTATAGTTCTACGATGATGACCCAAGCCGACATAACGAATATAGAAAATTCTTTTGATAGTAATATACAACGACAAGCCGCGACTTACAAGGCAGCGGCGGCAGATATGAAGAGTAGATATAAACCATGTTCAAAGGAACCATATCACCATTATATGGCCCATACTCCCTATGTGGATTTCAAAGCGTCGTATAGTCTATACGAAAAGCCAGATAGTGACTTTAAAATCAATCCAAACGATGTAACACTTCCGGGATAAGGAATATAACATGAGCATGTTTAACAGGTCGGGCGGCGGTGCTGTAAGAAATTATCATTCTTATATTACAGAGCATGTTACTCTGCATAATATAGGTTTAGCTTCTTATACTAGAAATACACTAGATAATTTTGGAATGGAACGCAAAGATGGCAAAAAAACATTATCTAGAGAAATTGATGAATATTTTGATGGCCAATTTTCATCTTTAAAACCAAAATTGCTTGGTGATTCTGTAACGTTGTCTATGTTTAGATTTGATCAAGAAACTAAACGGTATTTTTTGACTACTGATCAAGAAATATGGTCTACTCCAAGCGGCGATGCAGCATCTAGTTTAACAAATTTTCAAGAGCGTTTTGATTTATGGCAAAAGGGTTTTATTACTGATGATGCAGAAAAATACAAGTTAAATTATGTATGGTCTAACATTCAAACCAGCCTATCTGGATGTATTACATTTGATGTTGATTACACTGTGTTGACTTGCGATGCAAAGAGTCTAGTTAGATTATATTTTCAATCTGGCGGCAAAGCAAGTGCCGAAAGAACTATAGCTGATAGTGCTGGAGGTATGTTTGCTGGCGTACCAAGCAGAGCAACTGGTGGACAATATGCTTATACTCCAACGCAAAATTCTGCTCCGGGAGTTTATGCCGCGCCAGCGCAGGGCGGTGACAATAATGCAGACAACACCGTAGCTGCCCCAATGAGAATGACATACGACCCCGCTACAAATAGATGGGAGTCTGGTACTCAACAGATGTTGTTTAGATTATTGACAGATATAGATGGTGTGTCTATTCCAGATTTACCACAAAGTGTAGATAACACTGATTTAGAGGAATTTTATAGCGGTCCATTGTCATCTTCATTTACAGTTGGCACTGGTATGCCAGTTAGTATAGAAAACGGGAATCCTCATCTTTTTGGTCCCAATTCATATGGCTGCGGACCATCGCCAAAAGAAAAAGTAATAATGGTAAATAGAACGCCACGCAGTTACGCGGCTGGAGAAATAGTTATAGGGAGTTTAATCAACGGCGAATGGATTCCTATGGGATTTGGACCGGCCAGAACAGTATCAAAGAAATTTAATGTTGAATGGTCAAACATACAAAAATATATTGTAAATGCATCTGCTTATTTTAGAGATCAACCAGACAACAATGACGTTACTCCAGAAAAGTATTTAAATCATGTGAGATTTAAGTTTTATCAAGATATGATTATTGAGCCTGTTTTTGATCTTTCTCAAAGATTGAAAACATTGAATTTATTAAATAAGCCAGTAGATTCCTATGAACTTTTAAATTGGCAATTACAAATACCAGAAACTCCTATTGCAGAAATACCAGGATTTTTTGTAAATACAAATCTGATTCCCAATAGCGACGGTTATTGGCAGTTTTTTGACGCAGACGTTATAAAACCTAATCTATGTGGCAATAATCAATACTCTAGATTAAAAAAAACAAATATCAAGCAAACAGAATTTAAAGATTATCCAGATACCAACGATGTTGATCCATTGAGGGTCACTTCTAGTTGGGGAATGTATTTTCCAGACGGATATACATCCTCAAGTGTAGCTAAATTAAAAAATGCAACAACTGGGCGAAGTTTTATTAATACAATAGCTCCAGATTTAGCTGTATATAATGCTCAATCTTTAATAAACTTTTCGGCAGAAGCCAACAATACTCTATTTTTAGGTGATTTTTTTGGTACATCTTTTGATGTTTCAGACAGCAACTTATATCATTTTCCCGCTCAGATGGCGCTAAATGCTTCTGGTAATCAAACTATCATATCAAATGCTCTGTGGTTTGCACAGAAAAAAGCTGGAAATTATGCAACAAATTTAATTACTTATTTACATGATGCATATAAAGGAGACTTTGTAGTAAATCAATTCAATAAAGATGTATTCAATCTAAAACCAGTAAATCCAACAATTGTACAATTTACTCCTCTGTCTTTACAGTTAGCGCTTTGTAGCACAAGTGTAATACCAAATACTCAAGAAGCAACACTATTTGCTAATCAAGGGGGATATAGAGACTTGAACCTGTCTCTGACATCGCAACTGTGGGATTATAAAGCTTTTGGAAAAGCTTGGCAAAGATTAAGTAGTATAATTGGTCAACCAATAGATCAAAATAATCTTCTTATACCTAATGGCAATGTAAGGGGTGCTATTCCTTTTGGTAGAATTTTACGCAAATTTGGTGCTAATACATCATTTTCTGCGCCTAACAGATTTGAAAAACCAGATGGTGGTCCCGGTTTGATACCTTTTGTTGGTGGTGATGAAATATCTAATGTAAATGGAATTATAGCAGCAAGGGCAACAGTGAATTTGCCAGCCGGTGGTCAACTAGAGTTAAGAACATCAAATAATTTTGGATTAAATGCCTATGGTGTTGTAACGGGAAGAGATGGGGGTACTAGTTTCACAGGCGCTGGATTTTTTGGATTAATTCCTACTAGTAATGGAGGTCAAACTAAAGTCTTTGATTATGTTCAGTGGGGCGCAAGCTCTACTGATGACATTAGGGCATTTGGCACAACTGCTTTATGGTGTAAAATAACTGATCACTGTCCAGATACAATATATGATGGAAGATATTTTACTCCACTACAATTTAATCCATCTGGAGCATCTGTTGATCTTGATGAGTTTTATGGCAAAGAAGATAACGGAGGTACAGAACAGAAACTTCGTGCTGGATTTTATATACAGCAACGACTTAAGGATTATAAGGTATTCACTAAAAAGGAAAATATTGTTCGTCGTGATCAACTCCTAAGTGGAGGTGGTTTTTATTATATCAAAAGGGCTATAGGAGTTGCCCCTTTCGCAATAGAAATTTTAGATGAAGATCCAGATGATCCACAGTCTGGTTATTCAGATGGTGAAGAAGTTACTTTTTCAGCAAAAATGCCAGCTAGATTCAAGGTTACCAGAACAGATGAAAATGGTAAAATATTAACAATAGAACCAGACTTTGAAAAATATGGACAAGATGCTTATGGAGAATTCAGTGGTAATCCATTTTACGGAAATGGGAAACCATTAGAAGGTAAAGTGACAACAACAAAAGGGAGAGGAGTAAAAATTCATGCAAAAACATGCATGATTTATGAAAAACTTGGTCATGATGTAATACAAGATTACGGAACAAAAAGACTAACACCGCCAGACAATGATGGTGGTGGCGATAGTAATGGATATGTGAAATCTTCTAGAAGCACAACATATAGTTTATCAACCAATAAAACTGGAAAATATGACATTTTCTTATTTTTTGTCAATGATATTATGAATTATCCAGAAAATAGTAATGGTGCAAATCCACAAATGAATGGTCCTTATGGTCAATATGTCAACTTGGAAATAACCGCAAACTAAAAAAAGTGTATATTACAGTGTACCCCAACGAAATATAGGGAGATTTTTATGGCAGAAATCAATTTTTATGCTAATATTAAAGATGGTGAAAAAGGCTCTGGAATACCTCATACTCTAGGGTCAGGGCTAGGATTTTATGGATCTTCATTTGGCGTATCTGTGCCAATTGGATCGCAGCAAGTTACTACGTTCGTAACTAATGCTGATGGCACCGTACAAGGCGCTAGATTAAATAATACAGCTATGGCAACTAGCGGAACCCTATCAACAAAGGGTACTGTGACTATTAATGGTCAAAGCCCAATATCATTAGAAAATCTTCCTAATTATCTATGCCCATTAAATATAAGATTCAGTCATTCAACTCCTGTTAGGGTGCAGAATTGTAAACTAAGAATATTTGATAGAAACAACATAGATAAACCAGCAAGCGGTGTGACAACTTGGGTCTATGAGGCACGACACCCTTCCGAATTAGAGACAGTGGGAAGTTTAAATTTTCGTGGTAATTCCGACGAAACAGCAAGTAATGGATATAGATGGAAAGAATTTGATCCAACTCCGGGTCAATATGACGAACTTACATTAACGAGTTCTCCCGGCGTAAGTGGTTTTAATACTAATACTACTGATACTGATGCTGCACTGGGATATACTTCAAGAAGTGGAATTTCTTTAGTATCTACTCGACACGATTGGTACGTTGCCTTAAGTTCTGAGCCAGAAAGTATTGGTAGCAAAACTCAGTATGGATTATACTTCACTGTAGAATATTTATGAAAGATCCAATCAATAAATTTCTATTCATTATCAGTTCAATTGGTATTGTAATGGGAACTTTTATTAGTTGGTTTCTTTTACACATGAAATGAAAAAAGGGGCGGTTTCCCGCCCCCAAAATCATCAGTAATTCCAGCACCTATGCCTATGTCTAACGACGGGCATGGGTGTTGTTGTATAATAAGGATACCCCCAATAAATTCTTTGATCAATAATTGGTTGAGGATAAACCACTATTTGCACAGGAACCGTAACTATTAACTGCGGTGCTTGATACACCATAGTTTGGACAACCACTTGTTGCTGAAGAACGGCAGTCGGTTGTGGTAGAGCATAAAATGGATAATTAGCAAATCCCTCATTTGATATCCCTATCAACATAAATAGTATTGCTAAACATCTCATTCTGCCTTCTCCGTTTTGGGATTCCACTTAACCCATCCGCCGTCTGGTAGCCAATTTCCTTCTGCATCCTTACGCTTGGGGAATAACCCGCCACCCTTCTTATTAACGCCGAATGCTAGTCTGGCACCACATTTCATACATCGTAGTTCATAGTACTGATTATCATCAACTGTGCGAACTACGAATCGAATATCGTCAGAACCACACTTTCCGCAAGTAGTTTCTTCAAATACTTCTTGGAACTTACTTAATTCATTAAATAAATCCTTCTGTGATTCACCTTCTAGTTCTGCCTGTAGTCGCCCGTTCTTTGTAGTATATGTAATCTTCATTTACGCCACTCCTGTTGATAGCCTATAATATCTTGTGGAATTGAACTTTTATCACGCTGGTAATCGTTTAGTGAATCTATGATATCACTAGCGATCTTCTTAGAAACCTTTTTTCCACTATCCACCTTAAATGATGCGAATAGTTTCTCTCCATCGATGTTGAGTTGCTTGCACTTTACATCTATAAAATTGTATTGTGCATCACTCATTCTGTCTTGATCATTATACTCTCCACCGCTAGAATCCTTAACAGAAGAAATCTGTCTAACTATCTTAGCTGTATCTTTCTTTGTTAATTCTTCAGCAGCAACACCCTTAATCTTGAGTGCCTTACGTAATGCTCTTGCTTCTGCTCTAGTGCTAGCAATAGCTACTGCATACGCACAGAAAGTATCATCTGTATTACCCTCCCACGAATCTGCTACTTCCGCATATCTCATGCCATTATCAAATTCTACTGTGAAGATTACTGTAGCACGACCGTGATGATCATCGCGTTGTACTGGAAATACCTGTGTTGGGCCACTGAAAATGATTGGGCCTAGTACAAGCTCTGCTACACGCCTCAAACCAGCAACTAGAGGATGACCATCGACCATCTCTGTTTCATGGAATAGTGTCATAGCATAGTCATGCCACTCTGGACTTAGCATAGATGGTCTGTCCGATGCTACAACGTCCTTAATTGATGTATCAGTATTACTTGGCGATGCTAGTTCTACGGTTTCAAAAATAGTTTCAATATCACTCATATTTCAATCTCTATATACCTTTCTGCTTTTTTGGGAAACGACTTTTCTATTGTACTCAAGCAATTCAAAATGTCAAGTCTCAACTTTTCTTTATCGGCTAAACAAACTGAGTCAGATAAGTTTTTTATTCTTATGATGACCATGCCTTTACTTAAAATAAGTCCACTTTTTTGGGTGTCTGATTTGATCTGTTTTTGCAATTTTTCTTCGCCCCATATGGGCAAGAAATGAGATGGGCCGTCTACCTCTATTATAGTCTTGAGCGACGGTATGTACATGTCGAGTTCAAGGTCTTGATTTTGTATGAGTTGTTTCTTATGGTACTGTACTGAATATCCAGCCTTGATTATTTCTTCATACAAAAACTTCTCTAGCTTAGACCCCTCTTTGCCAGCGACTTGTATACTCTTTATGGCAGCACTCATCATTTTGTCCTTATCTACATCTGACAGTGCTTCCCATCTTTTTTTAGATTGATCTACTCTTGAGCTATACATCTCGTCTGACATATCTTCCCAATATTTCTTTAGTCCAGAGCTTATTTTTAGTTTTTCTTGCTGTGTTCTCTCTTTTCCTACAGTGGGATGTATTGCTGTTCCATTTTCAATTGCATTTTTTTGAGCCTCACTCTTGGTTTTTAAAGATATGCCACTCTTGATTAAAATACGCCTAATCCTGTTTGGATATGTATTTAATTCTTCTGCAATCTCATAGGTACTCTTATGCTGTTTGGTATACATTGTTATTATTTGATTTGTATTCATCTTCACACCTTAAAAGTAAATCGGTCATATTTTCATAGTTTTCTGATATTCCTATTGCACTTTGTCCTGTAATTCTATATAGCTCTTTGCTCTGCTCTTCTGATCTACATATAATCTTTACATTACTTCTAGTTAATTGGGCTAGACCTAATGCATTTATTTGCTTTTCCCATCCATGATAATAAAATATGTTGATATTATTCACAATTTTAAGCGCTGTTACTAATGCATCAAAAGATGTAACTATCAAGTTACCATTGAAACTCCATAGATCAGCCGAATTAAACATCCCGCATTTAGTATTATTTGGATTAAATGCTATTTCATCGTAGAAAATGCTAATATCATATATCTTTTCATTGTTAATATTATCGTCTACAAATTGATTAATACTATTTAATTGCTCAGTATCGGCCATTATTTTTAGATATATTCCTATATTCATTGTTTACCCCATTGGCATGTTAAGTTAGAAAATACATTGTTTCCCATGTAATAATGTCGTTCAAATCCCGCAGACTTAAGAAATGGATTTAAAGTAGATCCTATATCTAAGTATGTATGCTGATCGTCAAACTTGGTTAATTCATGACATAATATATTACCAAATGGCCCACAACAAAACAGGACTAGCATATCTTTAGAAGGTATTGCTGATATCATTCTCTTTGCATCATCTACTAAGTTCCAATTATATTCCCAAGCATTATTTTTAAGTGGAACTACCATGTATGGAGTAAATGGGAGATTGGCTATACGACCATTTTCATTGCAAAACAATACTACGTGTCTTTCTTTGTAGATGGGTAATATATTTGACAAATAATACTTATAGTTAGAATTTACCCATAAATTTGCCCAAGTTAAATGGCCTTCATCTTGACCAGAGAATTCATGCATTTCATTAAATGTATCCACACCTTGACAACACGGGCAGGATATACCTACATAATAATTAGGATGTTTATATTGAAATGACTCTATCAAAGCTTGTCTTTTTTGTTGATCTTTATCGCTATTTGGATCAAACCAAAATTCTTTGTTATTAATGGCTTGATTCTTAATTACTGCCCATTCGCCATCGGCATATTTGGAAAAACTAAAATTTTCCTTATTTTTAAGCCTATTTGCAAAGAATATTATATCATTAGTAAAATTTTTCATTTACATAGTTCCTATTTTTTAAGTATTATCATTCCAACATTGAGATCAGCACAATGATTATTAGGTACTTGCGAATTAACACCATTTATATTTTCATGTAATGATTCAATAGATTTATCAAACAATCTTTCAAATTTATCAAGTTGTAATCCCGGTAAGTCAAATGTACACATTAAATATCCATTATTTTTTACTTGATCTAATAAGTTATAAAAAATTTCTATATGATCACCACCTACTTCTTCTAATGTAGAGATGTTAATCACTATATCATATTTTTCTTTCATTGCTTCTGAATTATGTAAGATGTTATATATAAACGTATTTTGCAAATTAGAGGGTCGTATGTCTGAATGTTCTACACTGTATAAAGAATCTAATATTTCTTTAAACCTCACATGAACTCCTTCGTACCCCCAAGAAGAATTATGTATTAAGTCTCCATCTTTGCTATATTTTTGCAACTTTTCTAAGATTAAAGCGTACTCATATATTCTAGACCAAGCGTATCCATCATTAAAATGATGATCATAAACATCATTAGTATATATTTTTCTAAATTCTAATATTTCCATTGTAGACTCTCCAGTATCTTTAATATTCTATCGCTAGACTTACCATCTCCATATGGACATATAGCATTTACTAATTCCATTTTTATAGAATTGAAAGTTTCAGATAACATATCTGGTAATTTACATAACCATGAAAATATATACTCCCCCTCAATTCTTTCCGTTGTTGTTCTGCATACTATACATTTCTTCTTCAAGAATGAAGATTCCTCTTGTAATCCTCCGCTATCAGTTATAACAAGCCCACATC
>Ga0315903_10000191_pt1 | contig 90455 bp, 86 predicted proteins | sample LakEriMetagenome_7_FD_203524 | JGI IMG/M metagenome (GOLD analysis project Ga0315903, IMG submission 203524) | Freshwater fungal communities from buoy surface, Lake Erie, Ohio, United States - Buoy 2 MA119 | ecosystem: Environmental > Aquatic > Freshwater > Lake | place: USA: Lake Erie, Ohio... | reverse complement strand
GGCGGCGCGAAACCGCCATGGCAGGCGGCGAGGCACACGAATTCATGCGCGCCATGGCCCGCCGGCGCGCCGGGGTGGGACGCGGAGCCTTCCCCCTCGACGGAAAGACACAGGGCGGCGGCGAGACTGGGCTGGCCAATGCGCTCAGCCGCGAGCAGTCCGCCGAAAAAGCCCTGCAGCAGCATGGCGTAGACGGCGACCAGGGCGAACGCGAGCTGACGCAGGCCGCCGCGCGGCCCGCGTGCGCCTATCCCTGAAGCCTGCGCACGATCGGTCATAACCCGCATGGGCCACGGCGCGGGCGCGCCGTCAAGGCGGCGCAGCGTCCCAGCGCGCAGGCGCCCGCCCCGCCAACACGGCGCTGGCGCGCGCCCGCCGCGCGGTTTAAGCCTGCGCGGGAAACGAGTCCGCGCAACAGGCGCGACGAAAACAAAAAGGCCCGCGCCTTGCGTCGGGCGAGCAGGGTGGAATGGAGTTTTTCTCGGCACCGGACGTCAGTCCGCTCATGTTCGCGGGGCTCGCCGCCGCATCTCTCTGCACGGCCTTCATTGGCGTGTTCACCGGCACGGCGGGCGGGCTGATCCTGCTTGCGATCATGGCGACGGTCATGTCGCCGGCGATCGTCATCCCGGTGCACACCGTCGTCCAGCTCGGCTCGGGCGTCACCCGCACGCTCATCATGTGGCGATGGGTGATGCGCCAGACCCTGCTGCCCTTCCTGATAGGGGCGAGCGCGGGGGCGCTGGCGGGGGCGAAGGTCTTCGTCTCCCTGCCCACCAATGCGCTCATGGGCATTCTGGCGGTCTTCATCCTCATCGTGACCTGGCTGCCCAAGCTCGGCCGCATGGGCGCGGAGCGCAGCCGCTTCGCCTTCGTGGGCTTCGGCGCAACCTTTCTGGGCGTGTTCGTGAGCGCGACAGGCACGCTGGTGGCGCCCTTCGTGGCGAGCGCGGCGGCGGATCGGCGCAACCACGCGGCGACGCTGGGCGCGCTGATGACCTTCGTCCATATCCTGAAACTGCTGGCCTTCGCCGCGATCGGCTTTTCGATCTGGCCCTACGCCATGCTCATGGCGGCCATGATCGCGACCGGCGCGGTGGGCAATTGGCTGGGCGAAATGGCGCTCAACCGCACGAGCGAACAGCGCTTCCGGCTGATCTTTCAGGTGGGCCTGACGATTTTGGCGCTGCGGCTGCTGTGGCGGGCGCTGGCGGAGGCGGGCTGGTTTTAGCGCGCGCGAACATGAACGCGATCATGGACGCGATCATGAACGCGGCTGGGCGCAAGTTTGCGCGCGACGTGAGGGGAAGAAAGCGCCCAAGGGGCGAAATGGTCGGAGTGAGAGGATTCGAACCTCCGACCCCCTGCTCCCGAAGCAGGTGCGCTACCAGGCTGCGCTACACTCCGATCCGCCCGGACGCGGGCGAAACGCGCGCCGCGACCGGGGAGGCCGCCTTATAGCGAGGCGCAGGGGCCCCGACAAGCAGGAATCGCCCCCGCGCGCGCCCGGTCGGCAGACGATTTGCGCGCCGCTTTCAACCCGCGCCGGCGGCCGCCGCGGGAAGTTGCGGGCCGGCCGCTCTGCCTCTATGGTCCGCGCCGCGTTGGGGCGTCGCCAAGCGGTAAGGCAGCGGATTTTGATTCCGCCATACGGAGGTTCGAATCCTCCCGCCCCAGCCAGAATCCCCCGCGCTTCGCTCGCCCGCATGGGCAAAGCTGCGAGCGGCTTGCGCGCCCTCCCCTCAATTCGCCTCTTTCATGATTTTCGCCGCGCGCTCCACCAGCGGGCGCGGGGTTGCGTAGGCGTCGTTGAGGAAGCGTTCGATCTGCTCAGGCGCGATGGGGCTCACGTCGAGCCTGTTGCGCGCGGCGTCGTGCAAGAACTCCTCGTCCTTCATCGTCGCCGCGAAGGCCGCGCGCAGCGCTGCGACGCGCTCGGCCGGCGCGCCCGGCGGCGCGAGAAAGGGGCGCCCCATAATCGTCCAGCCGATCAGCAGGCGCAGCAGCGCGCGGTCGTCGTCCGATTTGGCGAAATCCATGATCGAGGGGACGCCCGCAAGTTTGGGATTGCGCTCCACCGACACCTGCATGAGCACGTTGACGAGCTTCTTCTCGAGCCAGTCGGGCCGCTCCGCCTGCACCACCGCATAGAGCATGCCGCACATGCCCTCCACTTCGCCGCGCTCCAGCGCAAGCAAAAGATCGGACGTGCCCTTGTAGCCCTTCACAATGCGCAGATTTGCGCCCAGAACCGAATTGAGCGTTGAAGGCACAAGCAGGCTCGACGTGCCCGCAGAGCCAATGATGACAGGCTCGCGCATCAGCTCCTGCGCGGTCTTCGTCTTGCTCGTCGCCCATGTGAAACAGGCGCCCACCTCCTCGTTCGCGCTGCCGAGCCAGACGAATTTCTGCCCGTCGAACTGCGTCGCCGTGCCGCCGAACAAAGGCTCCAGCGCCGCAGTGCCGGCGATGAGACCGATCTCCGAACCATCCCGCGGCGAGCGGTTGTAGAGGAAATTCGCCGCGATCACGCTGCCCGCGCCCTGCATGTTCTTCACCACGAAGGAGGGCTTGCCCGGCAGATGTTTCGACATGTGGCGCGCCACCACGCGCGCATAAAGATCGTAGGCGCCGCCGGTGTTGAAGCCAACGACCATGCCCACGCCGCGCCCCTTGTAAAAAGCCTCGACGCTCTCCTGCGCCTGCGCCGCAGGGCATATGGCGAACAGGCTTGCTGCGAAAAGGGCTGACAGAGCGGCAGCGCGCGCTGGAACGTTTCGCTTCGTCATTTGAGCAGATGTCCGAACTTCTTCATCGCAGCCGCGACGGCTGCGGGATCGGCGATCACGAGCTTGGGATATTGGTTTTTCCAGTGGAACGGCTTGCAGGCGTCGATCACCGCGCGGCTGTTGGTATAATTGCCCTTGCGCTTCTCCTCAGGAGGAATGGAGGGATCGAGCGCCGTGCTCCAGGCGTTGCGGATGAAATCGATCGAGGTCGCGGGATCGGAGCGAAACACCATGGCGCCGATCAGATCGTTGAGGTCCGACACGTCCACGTCGTCGTCCACCACGACCACATATTTGCCCGCATAGGCGCCCGCCGAACATTGCGCCGCCACATGCCCCGCCTGCCGCGCATGTCCGGGATAGCGCTGCTTGATCGACACGCCGACCAGCATGCGCGCGCCGCCTACTTCATGCGACCACACGCCGGTGACGTCGGGCACGCCGGCCTTCTCAAGATCCTCGCGCAGCAAGGCCGAGCGCAGGATGGCGCGCGAGCGCGAGCTTTCGCCGGGCGGGCGCTGCGGCGGACAGCCGACGAGAATGGGATCGTTGCGGTGATAGATGGCCTTGACCTCCATCACCGGCGCATCCTCGCCGGGGCTGCCGTAATAGCCCGTCCATTCGCCGAACGGGCCCTCGGGCGCGACGGCGCCGGGATGGACGAAGCCCTCCAGCACGATCTCCGCATCGGCCGGAAAAGGCAGGCCCGTATGCTTGCCATGCACCACCTTCACCGGCCGGCCGCGATAGGCGCCCACGATGTCGTATTCGCATGTTCCGCTGGGAATGGCGCTGCAGGCGATGAGGAAGGTGAGCGGGTCGCAGCCAAGCACCATGCACACCGGCATCGGCTCATTGCGTTCCATATATTTATCGCGATGGATGCGCCCGTGTTTGCCCGGCGAGATGTAGAAGCCGACGGACTTCTCATCCTGAATCATGATGCGGTAGGTGCCCGCGTTGATCCAGCCTTCATCCGGGTCGCGCGTGACGTTGAAACACCCCGTGCCGATATAGCGCCCGCCGTCGCCGGGGTGCCAGATCGGCGTGGGAAAGCGCGTCACGTCAACCGCATCGCCCTCGATGACGTTCTCGAACACGGGTCCCGTCTCCACATGTTCGAAAGGCGTGCGCTTCGACTTCGCGTCGCGGTATTCGCCGAGGAAGACCTGACTCAGCTCCACCTTGGACAGCGCGGGCGAGAAGCCCAAAATCACGTTCTGCCGCTTGCCGCCGAAGGCGTTGGAAAGCACGCGGAAGCCTTTCGGATAGCCCGGTATCTCATCGAAAAGCACGGCGGGCGCGGTCTCGTCGTGTTGCACCACATCGGTGAGCGCGCCGATCTCCTCCTGCCAGCTCGCGCCCCGCACCGTGCGCAATTCGCCCAGCGCCTCGATCTCCTTCAACCAGTCGCGCAGGGAATCGTATTTGATCTCGCGTTTCATCGTATGACCTTGTGGTGGATGCGGGCGCAGGCGCGCGTTCAGGGCGATTGATGGGCGGGCACGAGCGCGCGCACCTTGGCGACGACGGAGGGCGGCGTGCTCTCGATGGCTTTCACCCGGCGCTCCAGTTCCGCGGCGTCCATGTAATCAACCGACACGCCGATCTTCTGGGAATCGGCGAGGAATTGCGGATCCTCCACCGTCGCCTTCAGCGCCGCGCGCAGAACCTGCAGCCGATCAGCCGGCACGCCTGCGGGCGCGGCGAAGGGCCTGCCGAACGCCCAATAGCCATAGATGAACTCGAGCGCCTGACGCTGCTCGTCGTTTTGCGCAAGGTCGATCGTATTGACGACGCCCGGCAGGTCCGGGTGATTGCCGGGCGGCATTTGCAGGAGGATTTTGAATTCGCCGCGCTGGAACTGCTCCCAATATTGCGCGCGCAGCGCCGACATCAACAGAATGCAGGCGCCGTCGATCTCCTTGCGCGCGCCCGCGATCATAATGTCTGCGGAGCCCTGATAGCCGGAGATGATCTTCCATTTGAAGCCGAAGATCGCGCGCAGGGCCTCCGCGCCAATGCCGGAGCTTCCCGCCGCGCCCGATCCCCCGATGATGAGCTCGCGCTTCTTCAGGTCCTCGACATCGGTCACGTTCACATGCGGCCAGAACATGCATGTGCTGACCTCCGAATTGGCGCTGCCGATCCAGGCGAGCTTGTCGCTGCGATGCTTTGCAAGGTCTGGCGTCAGCAGGGGCGCGGCGGCCACGGAGGGATTGAGCAGGCCGATCGTCGAGCCGTCCTTGGGCGCGATGGTGACGAGATGATCCATATGACGCAAGCCGCTCGCGCCGGGCAGGTTCTCAATGACGATATTGGGCGAGCCGGGAATGTAGCGCGGCATGTGCCGCGAGATCAGCCGCGCGTAAATGGTGAACCCGCTGCCAGCGGCGGAGCCGACGCTGAGCGTCATCGGCTTCGACTTGTAGAAATCGGCGATTGCGTCGGCGCGCGCGCCCGCCGCACATGCAATGCTCGAGGCCGCGAAAGCCGCGGCCGCCAAGATGCGCCTCATGGCGTCCTCCCATGACGAAGCGCCGCGTTGTGCGGGCGCCGTTTGTTTATTCAGCCGCCGCAGCGCCGGCTGCGTATTTCGCGCAGATCGTCTTCCAATATGCGGCGCGCGCCGTCTGGCCCGCGACGACCTCGGCGGGCACTTCCACAAAGGGCGGCCGCAGCGGCCCCGGATCGACATAGCCGGCGATACGAATGCCGACCTTGGAGGCCGTCTCGCGCCAGGACAGATTTTTCTTCGGCGAGCCGGGCGGCGAAATATCGGCGGTGATCGCCTTCGCGCGCTCATAATCGCCCTTGCGCACCGCATCGCGCAGCGCGAGCTGCGGCCAGGGACCCATCCACGCATCGATCGACCAGAAGCCGCGCGCGCCCAGTTTGGCGTATTCGGCGATCTGGTTCTGATTGACCATGATGGTCATGCGCCCTTCGACCATTTTCTGCAGCCGCTCGAATTCCTCCGGCGAGCGGTGGCTGTCCTTCATGGCGATCACGCGCGGGTTCTGCGTGATCTGGGCGAACGCCTCCACCGGCAGCGTCACGTTATGCAGCGCCGGATTATGGTAGATCATGATGTTCAGCCGCGGGAACGCCTCGCCAATGTCCTTAAAGAAGCGGATCGCGTTTTCGATGCTCGAGGGAAAATAATAGGGCACGCCCACGAGCACGCCGTCGACCTTGGCGCCCTCGAGCTGCTTGCACTTTTCCGCGACCTCGCGCGTATGGGTGGACGTGACGCCGATGAACAGCGGCACACGCTGCTTGTTCACCGCCGCCGTCTCGTGGGCGAGCGTGCGGAACTCATCCATGGTGAGCGTGTGGCACTCGCCGAAACTGCCCGTGGTGGAGATGACGTTCGCGCCGTCGCGGATCATCCGATCCACGCCCGCATGCAAACGTCCGACATCGACCGTGTCGCGCGCGCGAAAGTCGCCGGCGTTATCGGTCGCGAAGGCCGGCATCATGGCCATCAGACCGGAAATATCTTTCGCCGCGAGCATGAATTCCTCCCCGAACATCGTCGTTTTCAGGAATTGGACGCGCAAAGCGCGCCCCTGTCAACACGTTCCGCTGAGCGGGCAAGAGCGGACAAGCGAGCCTGCGGCATGGCGCGCGTCTGCGTTATGGCGCGAGCCCATGCGCGCGCAGGAAATCGAGCATCGCCGCGTCGAAGGCGTGCGGGTCTTCGATGCAGCATGCATGGCCCGTGTCGGGAATGACGACATGGCGCGCGCCGCTGATTCCCTGCGCCGTCTCGACGCCGGCGGGCAGTGAGAGATCATGCGCGCCATTGACGACAAGCGTCGGCGCCGTGATGCGCCCCAGACGCGGCGTCATGTTGCAGGCCGCGCGCGCGCGGAAAATCTGTGCGATGGACTGGCCGGAAAGACTCGGCGAATTTTCGCAAAACATCTCCATCGCCCAGCGCCCCGCGCGCGTCTCGCAAAAGCCGGGCGCGAACAATTCGCGCATATGCGCCGCGCGATAAGCGGCCAGATCCGGGGAGGTGTAGCCGTCGATGCGGTGCTGGATGCGCCCGCCGCCGCGGCTCGCCCCGCCCACGAGCACGAGCGCGCGCGCGAGCGGCGCATGGTCGAGGCCGATGACGAGCGCCATGCCTGAGCCGACGCTGCATCCAACGAAGATCGCCTCGCGCACCCCTTCGCGACGGCAGACGCCCACCACGTCCGCCGCCATGTCCTCCAGCGAAAACGGCGTCTCCGGCTTGTCGGAAAAGCCGTAGCCGCGAATGTCCACGTTGATCGTGCGGAACCGTTGCGAGAAACGCGCGACCTGATGGGTCCACAGGCGACGGTCGAAAGGATTGGCGTGGATGAACACCATGACGGGCGCATCGCCCGAGGGCGGACCGCTGGTCTCGTAATGAATCCGGACTCCGGTCTCCTCGCTCCAGGCCATGCGCTCCTCCCGTTTTGCGACAATGCTAGGCCGCGCCTGCGCCGTTCACAAGCCGCACGCCCGTTTGACAGGCCCGCGCGCAGGCTGGTAGCGCTCGCCCCATGACGTATCGCGTGGAGCTCGCCGAAGATCCGCTCGCCGCAGGCTGCCCCTGCTGCGAGGGCGGCGGCCTGCAGGGGTTCGTCTATGCGGGCGAGGAGCCCCATGCGGTTTATTTCGCCGAGTCCGGCGGCATGGGGAACAAGCCCGTCATACTCATCGGGCTCGTGCTCGGCCGCTGGGCGAGCGACGCCGCGAAGGAAGAGCGCGCCTGCCTCGTGTTCGCCTGCGCGCCCGGCGAGAAAGGCGCGGGCGCCCATTGCGCGCCAACGATTCCCGCGCTGCTCGCCTTTCCCGAATTCCGCGACCTGGGCCTGCCTGTGGAGCCGGAGCAGGCGCCGGCGCATCCCCTGTTCCCAGCCTTTCGCGCGACGCTTGATGATGTGATCGCGCAGGACGAACGCCTCGCCCATCTGCGCCCGGGCGCCCGCCCCCGCTTCATCGCCGACTAGGCGCGCGCGTCGCTCTCGATCATGCGCGCCACATGGGCGCCCAGCGCGAGCGCGCTCGTTATGCCGGGGCTCTCCACGCCATAGAGCGCGACAAGGCCGCGCACGCCATGATCCTGCGCGCTGTGGATGAGGAAATCCGCATCGCCCTCTCCCGGCCCGACGATCTTGGGACGCACGCCAGCATAATCGGGCGCGAGATCATCCGCGCGCAGATCAGGCCAATAGGCGCGGATCGCCGCATGGAAACGCGCCGCGCGCCGCGGATCAACCGCGTAATCCAGCCCGCGCTCGTCGGACGTCGCGAGCCATTCCACATCGGGGCCGAAACGCGCGCGCCCTGCGAGATCGAGCGTGAGATGCACGCCAAGCCCGCCGGGTTCGGGCAGGGGATAGATGAGGCGCGAGAAGGGCGCGCGGCGCTTCAGCGCGAAATAAGAGCCCTTGGCGAAAAAGGCGCGCGGCGCGCTCTCCGCGCACAGGCCTGTGATGGCGCGCGCCAGCCGCGGCGCGGACAGGCCGGCGGCGATCACGACATGGCGCGCGCGCAGGCGCGCCGGCTCCGCGCCGCCGAAAGCGATCTCCACGCCCGCGCGCAAGGCGCGGCCGCTCTCCATGGGCGTCTTGTAAGCGAAATCGGCGCCTGCGGCCCGGCAATCCGCCTCCAGGCTCGCCATGAAGGCGTGCGTGTCGAGGATCCCCGTATGCGGCGACAAAAGTCCCGCGGCAGCGCGCAGCTCCGGCTCCAGCCGCGCGAGATCCGCGCGCGTGAGCGGGGTGAGCTCGACCCCGTTGCGCGCCGCCCGTTCGGCGAGCGCGGCGAGGCGCGGCGCGTCTTGCGGCGCGCAGGCCGCGACGATCTTGCCGCATTGACGATGGGGCACGCCGCGGGCTGCGCAATAATCGTAAAGCATGCGGCGGCCTTCCACGCACAGCCGCGCCTTCAGCGAGCCGGGCGCATAGTAGATTCCCGCATGGATGACTTCGCTGCTGCGTGAGGATACGCCCTGCCCGGCGCGCTCCAGCGCCTCCGCCACCAGCACGCTGCGCCCCGCCTGCGCGCAGGCGCGCGCGATCGCAAGCCCCACGACGCCTGCGCCCACCACCAGAACCTCGACGTCCACGTCCCGCGTCAATGCGTTCGCCTTTCCTGCGCCGGCGCAGGCTAGCATGGACGTCGCCCGAACGCCCCGGCCCGCGCTTGGGCTGAAGCGCTGACGCTCTCCTGTTCCTGCGAACGTGACGACGAGGGCTTGAGAGTGCGCGGCCTCGCCGCTATCTAGCGCCGATGCGCGGCCCTCCGGCCGCCGGAAACCCGGCTGGCGAACGGCCGGGGGCATGGAGAGAGGAAAACATGTTTAGCGGAAAATCCGCCGCTTTCGCGGCCTTCGCGCTACTCGCGGCCGGCGCCGCGCAGGCCCAGGAAAAGCCCGTCAACCTCTACATCGGCTATTCGACCGGCGGCGGCTACGACGTCTACGGCCGCATCGTCGCCCGCCACATCGGCAAACATCTGCCGGGCAATCCCAACGTGATCGTGAACAACATGCCGGGCGCCGGCTCCATGCGCCTCGCCAACTGGCTCTACAATGTCGCGCCGAAGGACGGCACGGTGTTCGGCACTGTGGCGCGCGGCATCGCCTTCGACACGCTGCTCGGCATGCCCGGCGCCAATTTCGACGCCACCAAGTTCAACTGGGTGGGCAGCGCCAACGACGAAGTGTCGGTCTGCGTGGCCTGGCACACCAGCGGCGTGACCAAGTTCGAACAGACGACCGCGAAGGAGCTGATCGTCGGCGGCACCGGCGGCAGCGCGGACACCGACCAGTTCCCGAAGGTCTTCAACGGCGTGCTCGGCACCAAGTTCAAGATCGTCGCGGGCTATCCGGGCGGCAACGACATCAACCTCGCCATGGAGCGCGGCGAGGTGCAGGGCCGCTGCGGCTGGTCCTGGTCGAGCGTCATCTCCACCAAGCCCGACTGGCTGAAGGACAAGAAAATCTCCGTCCTCGTGCAGCTCTCGCTTGAAAAGCACCCCGACCTGCCGGACGTGCCGCTCATCACGGAATTCGCGAAAGACCCGCTGCAGCAGGGCGTGTTCAAGCTCGTCTTCGCGCGTCAGGTGATGGGCCGCCCCTTCCTCGCGCCTCCGGGCGTGCCAGCTGACAAGATCGCGACCCTGCGCAAGGCCTTCATGGAGACGATGAAGGACAAGGACCTGCTCTCGGAAGCCGAGAAGGCGCAGCTGGAAATCACGCCTGTGCCGGGCGAGACCGTGCAGAAGCTCGTCGCCGACGCCTACGCCATGCCGCAGGAAGTCATCAAGAAGACCGCCGACGTCCTCAAGGAATAAGCGGCGGGACGCAAGCTCTCACAAAACAAAAAAGCGCGGCGAGAGCCGCGCTTTTCTTTTGGCCGGGCGCAAGCCGCTCAGACGATGACCTTCGTCATGATGCCCTTGGGGAAGATATCTTCGGGCTTCATGTGCTTGTGCGCAATGCCCTGCTGATAGGTGTAGAGCAGCATCTGCTCCCAGGTCGCGCGGTTCTCGTCGATGCCGAAGGGGAACGGATCGTCGCCGAACATGTCGCGCATCTTGCGCGCATAGGTGGGCAGCCAGGCGAGCGGATAGCGCGACACGGCCGGATCGAACAGGCGCTCAAGGCTGCGGCGCTTGGATTCCTGGAAGGCGTTCATGAGATTGCGCGCGACCCAGGGATTCTCGTCGATGATGTGCTTCTGCACCGCGATGATGTGCATGATCGGCCACACTTTCGTGCGCGCGTAATAATCTTCCTCCATGCCCAGATAATCGGGATAGAGGCGCACGACGTCGGGGTGGCCCTCAAGGAAACAGGTGGGCGGACGCGCAATGATCGCGCAGTCGATCTCGCCCGACGCCAGCATTTCCGACAGCGACTTGTCGCTCACGCGGGTGAGCTTCAGCCCCTCCGGCAGATTGAGCTCCACCTTCTCGGCGCGGCCCGGCGCATTGGCGCCCGCCTGATACCAATGCACGTCAGTGAGCTTCACGCCGCATTCGTTATGCATCCAGCCGCGCATATAGACCGCCGCCGAATGGGCCCATTCCGGCGAGCCGACGCGCTTGCCCTTGAGGTCCTGCACCGTCTTGATGCCGGAATTCTTGTTCACATAGAACGAGGAGAAGCGGAACAGGCGCGAGCAGACCACGGGCAGGCCGATCACGTCGGGATTTTCGCGCGAGACCTGCGTGGTGAACTTGGCGAAGCTGAGCTCCGACACGTCGAACTCGCGGTTCGCCGTGAAGCGCGCGAAGCACTCATGGTGGCCAAGCGTCAACCAATTGTGGTCGATGCCTTCGGCGCGCACGTCGCCGGTGCGGAAATCGCGAAAGTGGTCGTAATCCGTGGTGGCGATCGACAGCCTGATCTTGCTCATGGGTCTTCCTTTCCAGACGGTTCAGATTTTGAGGAGGCGGCGGGCGTTGCCGCTCAGGATCTTGGCGCGCTGCTCCGCGTTCAGATCGAGATCGTCGAGGGCGGCGATCGTCTCCTTGATCGGGGCGAAGGGCGAGTCGGTCGAAAAGACCACATGGTCGGCGCCGAAGAACTTCAGCCCGCTGTGCAGGCCGGTGGAGGCGCCGAACATCGCCGTGTCGCCGTAAAAGCGATGGAAATACTCCATGTGCGGGCGCTTGAGCCCCTTGAGCACGCCCGAGTAATCCTCGTCCAGCGTGCGGCTTCCCAACACGTCGAGGCCGGGTCCGACGCGCCCGTCGAAATAGGGAACCATGCCGCCGCAATGATGCGTGATGATGTTGAGCGCGGGATAGCGATCGAGCAGGCCGCTGAACACGATGCGCGTCATCGCCACCGACGTCTCGTAAGGCCAGCCGAAGCACCACCACATTTCATAGCGCGACTTCGCCTCGCTCTCGTAATCCGTCATGTCGGCCGTGCGGGCCGGATGCATCCAGATCGGCAGATCGTGACGCGCCATAGCGGCGAAGATCGGCTCATATTCAGGCAGGTCGAGGGGCCTGCCGGCGACATTGGTGAAAATCTGGATGCCGCGCGCGCCAAGCTGCGTCACGGCCCGGTCGATCTCCGCCAGCGCGCCGTCGATGTCGAGCATGGAGATGGTCGCCGCGAAAGCGGGAAACCGGTCAGGATGTTTGGCGCACAGCTCCGCCATGCCGTCGTTGCCGATGGCGGCGAGGCGGCGCGCGTCGGCCGCGCCGCACACGTCCTCGAGCGGCGGATTGGGAAGCGAGATCACCTGCTGATAGCCCGCGCCCGCTCCGTCCATCAGGCGAAAGCGCACGTCGAGGTCATGCAGCGGCTTCACGTTGCGCATGCGCCCGCCGATGTTCCCCAGTTTCGCGGACGTGTTCGTCAGCTCCGTGAAGAAACGCTCCGGCATGATATGCGTGTAAATGTCGATCATGCTCATGGAGCGCTCCTTACGCCTTGCGCACGTCTTGCAGCGCCTGCCACACGGCGTGCGGCGTCAGCGGCATTTCCAGCTTGACCCAGCGGTCGGGCGCGATGGCGTTCTCCACCGCGTTCACGATCGTGGGCGGGGCGGCCGTGGTGCCGGCCTCGCCCGTGCCCTTCACGCCGATCGGATTGGTCGTGCAGGGCACCGAGTGATGGATGATCGTCATGTTGGGGATGTGATCCGCGCGCGGCATCACGTAGTCCATGAACGAGCCCGCCAGCAATTGCCCGCTGTCGGAATCGTAATTGGTGTATTCGCCGAGCGCCTGGCCGACGCCCTGCACCACGCCGCCCTGGATCTGGCCCTCGACAATGCGCGGGTTGAGCAGGATGCCGCAGTCGCTCACGGCGACATAGCGCACGATCTCCACATGGCCCGTCTCGGGATCGACTTCGACCTCAGCGACATGGACGCCGTTGGGGAAGGTCGGGCCCGTATGGGCCTCGCCGCTTGTGTCGAGCGTTTCCTTGATGACGCCCTGACGCGCCATTTCCTGCGCGCGGGCGGCGACCTCGAACAGCGAGACGCGCGCGCCTGTGCGGGCGATCTCGAACACGCCGTCGCGATATTCGACCTCGCCGTCATTGGCCTGCAGCAGCGTGGTCGCCACGCCTTTCGCCTTTTCGATCATCGCGTCGGAGGTGACAGCGACCGCGCTGCCCACCAGCATGGCGGAACGCGAGGCCACCGCGCCGAAGCCCGGCGCGTCGCGGTCGGAATCGCCCGCGCTCACCACCACGTCGTCGTCGGACAGGCCGAGACGATCGGCGAGAAACTGCCGGAACACGGTGGCGTGGCCCTGCCCGTTCGACGACGGGCCGATGCTCACCACAAGCTTGCCGTCTTTGAAGCGCACCTCCGCCGGCTCATGATAATGGCCGCCGGAGATTTCGAGATAGCAGCCGATGCCGACGCCGCGCAGCTTGCCGCGAGCGGCCGCCGCCGCGCGCCGCGCGGGGAAGCCGGCGTAATCGGCCGCCGCGAGCGCCTCCTCGAAAATAGCCGGAAAATCGCCGCTGTCGAACGTCTGCCCCGTCGCCGTGGCGTAGGGCATGGCGCTGGCGGGGATGAGATTGCGCCGACGCAATTCGGCGGAATCGAGTTTGAGCTTGCGCGCGGCCGCCTCAACCACGCGCTCGAGCAGATAATTGGCTTCGGGCCGGCCAGCGCCGCGATAGGGCCCGGTCGGCACGGTGTTGGTGAGATAGGTCGTGGAATCCACCACGATGTGAGGAATGTGATAGAGGCCCGGCAGGCAGAAGGCGATGTGGATCGTCGGCACGAGCACAGCGACGCCGGTCAGATACGCGCCCGCATTCTGCTGGCCTTCCACGCGCAGCGCGAGGAACTTGCCGTCGGCGTCGAGCGCCAGGCTCACCTGCCAGGCGGAATCGCGCGCCTGATTGTCGCTCATGAAGGATTCCGAGCGCGTCGCCGCCCAGTGCACGGCGCGCCCCAGTTTGCGCGCGGCGACGAGCAGCGCAGGATATTCGGGATAGGTGGAGGCCTTCATGCCGAAGCCGCCACCCACGTCATTGGTGAGCACGCGCAATTTGGGCGCGTCGATCTTGAGGCAGGCGGCCACCTGCGCGCGAATGCCCGCCACGCCCTGCGTGCCGGTGTGCAGCGTGTAGCGGTCAGCTGCGGAATCATAGCTCGCGGTCGCAGCGCGCGGCTCCATGGAGACGGCGGCGATGCGCTGGTTGAACACGTCCACGCTCACCACATGGGCGGCGCTGGCGAAGGCCTGTTCCAGCGCCTTGCGTTTCGCGCCCTCGGGATCGGGCGGATTGCTCCACTGGTGGGCGACATTGCCCGGCGCCTGCGGCCACAGCGTCATGCGCGCGGCTGAGGCCTGCGCGAGATCGATCACCGGTTCGAGCGTCTCGTAATCCACGACGATGAGATCGGAGGCGTCCTCCGCCTGCGCGCGCGTCTGCGCGATCACCATGGCGACCGGTTCGCCCACGTGCATCACGCGCTCATGGGCGAGCACGGGGCGCATGGGCGAGACGGGCGGCTTGCCGTCGCGGCCGGGAAAGGGAATGGAGCCGGAGACGGAGCCAAGCCCGAGGCCCGCGAAATCAGCGCCCGTGAGCACGTCGACGACGCCGGGGGCAGCGCGTGCGGCGGCGACGTCGATGGAAAGAATTTTCGCATGCGCGTGGGTCGAGCGCAGGAACACGGCGACAAGCGCGCCCGCCGCGCGATGGTCCGCGCTGTAATGGCCTTCGCCGCGCAGCAGCGGTCCGTCTTCGTACCGCCCCTGCCACTTCCGCATGGATTTCAAGGCCCGCTCGCTCATGGCGATCTCCTGCTGAATGTCGTTAGCGCATCACCGAGCCGCCGTCGCAGACGACGGTGTGGCCGGTGACGAAATCGCTGTCGGAGGAAAGAAGATAGATCAGCGAGCCGACGAGGTCCTCCGGCCGCTGTTCGCGCTTGAAGGCGCGCGAGCTCTTGGTCGCCTCGGCGGGCGCGCCGATCATGTCGGGATTGGCGAGCACGCCCTCGCTCATCGTGAGGCCCGGTGCGATGGCGTTGACGTTGATTCCATCGCCGCCGAGTTCGCGCGCAAGGCAGCGCGTGAGCGCGACGACGGCGCCTTTCGAGGTCACGTAATGGGTGATGCCCACATGGCCCTTGAATACGGTGCCGGAAGCGATGTTGACGATCTTGCCGGCCTTCTGGCGGATCATCGCCGGCGCGACCGCCTTGGCGAAGAGAAACGGCCCGCGCACGTTAACCGCCATGACCTTGTCGAACTCCGCCTCGTCAATCTCGAAGAAGCGCTTCGGCTTGAGATTGGCGAACAGGGCGGCGTTGTTCACAAGGCCGTCGATGCGGCCGAAACGCGCGAGCGTGTCGGCGACGAAGCCGTTGACGCTGGCGGCGTCCGCCACGTCCACGCGGGCGTGGACGCCTCGCCCGCCTGCGGCCTCGATTTCCTGCACGACAGGGGCGGCGTCGATCACGTCGGCGATGGCGACGACGGCGCCCTCCTGCGCCAGCGCGCGCGCGAAAGCTGCGCCGATTCCGCGGGCGCCGCCGGTCACGATGACGATCTTGTCCTGCAAACGTCCCTGCGCGTGGGCCAAGCGCCTCTCCCCATGCGTTTTGCGGCCCTGCCGGCCGGTCGCCTGCGCGACTATTCCGCCATGACGGGAGCACTTGCAAGGGGGCGGAGCGCCCGCTTATAGAAACTTGCAAAACACGTCGGCGGCCGCATGTGCGGGCCCGCGGCGATCGGGGGGTGAATGGGACAGTTCGGCATCGGGCAACCGCTCCGTCGCATCGAAGATGCGCGCCTGCTTAACGGCCAGGGGCGATACACCGACGACGCCAATGTCTCAGGACAATTCTGGGGCGTTTTCCTGCGCTCGCCCCACGCGCACGCCGACATTCTCGGAATTGATCTCGACGCCGCCCGCGCCGCGCCCGGCGTGAAGGCGATTTTCACCAGCGCCGACCTCGCCGCAGCCGGCGTGCCCGACATGGCCTGCGAGGTGGAGCTGAAGAGCCTCGCAGGCGAGCCCATGCGCCGCCCCGAGCGCCCCATTCTGGCGCGCGGCAAGGTGCGTTTCGTGGGCGAATGCGTGGCTTTGGTGGTGGCCGACACTCAGGCCCATGCGCGCGACGCCGCCGAGCTGATCGCGGTCGATTACGCGCCCCGCCCCGCCGTCGCCAATTCCGAGGCCGCGCTTGAGCCGGGCGCCCCGCTCGTGTGGGACGAACTGGGCTCCAACATGCCGGTGCATTGGGAGAACGCGCCCGCAGGCCCCGTGGACGCGGCCATGGCCGGCGCGGCGCATCGGGTGCGCGTGCGCATCGTCAACAACAGGCTCGCCCCCGCCCCCATGGAGCCCAAGGGGGCGCTCGCCGCATGGGACGCGGAAAAGGTGAAGCTCACGCTCTGGGCGCCGACCCAGGGCGGACGGCGCATCCAGGCGACGCTCGCCAAGCGCTTTCTCGGGCTTGAGCAGGACCAGACGCGCGTGATCTCGCAGGAGGTGGGCGGCGGCTTCGGCATGCGCGGCCAGACCTATCCCGAATATGTGGCGCTGGCCTTCGCCGCCCGCGCGATCGGCGGCGCCGTGAAATGGCGCGCCGACCGCACCGAGACCTTCGTCTCCGATTATCACGGCCGCGATCAGGTGAACGAGGCGGAGATGGGCCTCGACGCGCAGGGGCGCATCGTGGCGCTGAAGATCCACACCACGCTCAACCTCGGCGCCTATATGGCCGAGAACGGTCCGCGCCTGCCCATCGAAGGCGGCGGGCGCATCATTCCCTGCTGCTACCACGCGCCCCAATTCTATTTCTCGGTGAAGCCGGTCTTCACCAACACCGTGTCGACCGACACCTATCGCGGCGCGGGACGGCCTGAGGCGAACTTCCTGATGGAGCGCCTCATGGACAAGGCGGCCGCCGCCTGCGGGCTTCCGCGCGACGAAATCCGCCGGCGCAATTTCATCGCGCAATTCCCCTACCGCACGCCGCTCAACTACGTGATCGATTCCGGCGATTTCGCCACCGGCCTCGATCAGGCGCTGCGCATGGCCGACTGGGCGGGCTTCGAGGCGCGGCGCGCGCAGTCGAAAGCCGCCGGCAAGCTGCGCGGCGTGGGCGTGGCGGCCTTCATCGAGGCCGCAGGCGGGCGCGCGCCGGTGGAGGACATGCGCCTTAAAGTGGCCCAGGACGGCGCGGTGACGATTTTCTCCGGCTCGCACAGCCACGGGCAGGGACACGCCACCGTGTTCGCGCAGCTCGCCCATGAGTTTCTCGGCGTCGATCCCGCGCGGGTCACGCTCGTGCAGGGCGACACCGACGTCACGCCCAAGGGCTCCATCGGCACGTTCGGCTCGCGCTCCTCCATGATGGGCGGCGGCGGACTGAAGGCGGCGGCGGAGAAGATCGTCGCGAAAGGCAAGCTCATCGCGGCGGCCATGATGCAGACCGAGCCCGCGCAAGTGCGCTTTTCCGAAGGCGTGTTCCGCGCAGGGGCGAGCGAGGCCACGCTCGCCGAAGTGGCGGCGGCCGCGCACGACCCCGCACGTCTGCCGGAAGGGCTTTCCCCCGGCCTCGACGAGAGCCATGTGTTTCAGCGCGAGGCCGAGAACTTCCCCAACGGCTGCCACGTGTGCGAAGTCGAGATCGACCCTGAGACTGGAACCACGGAGATCCTGCGCTATGTGGCGGTGGACGATTGCGGCGTCGTGCTCAATCCGCTCATCGTCCACGGCCAGGTGCATGGCGGCGTCGCGCAGGGCGTGGGCCAGGCCGTCGTCGAAAACGTGATATACGACGAAGACGCCCAGCTCGTGAGCGCGAGCTACATGGACTACGGCATGCCGCGCGCCCATCACCTCGCCCATATCGAGGCGGGCTTCAACGCAGTCCCCTGCAAGACCAACCCGCTTGGCGTGAAGGGCGCAGGCGAGGCGGGCGCCTGCGGGGCGCCGCCCGCCTATGTCGGCGCCGTGATCGACGCCCTGCGCGACTATGGTGTAGACCATATCGACATGCCCGTGACGCCGGAAAAGCTCTGGCGCGCCATGCGGGCTCCGCATTAATCTGTTCCCACAGCGCCGCTGGCGCCGCCCGCAGGAGGGTTTCTTGAAGAGCAAAGTAACGCTGACCGTGAACGGCAAGGAACGCAGCGCCGAAGTGGAGCCGCGCACCCTGCTCGCCGAGCTGCTGCGCGACCATCTGGGCCTCACCGGCACCCATGTGGGCTGCGACACCACCCAATGCGGCTGCTGCGTCGTCCATGTGGACGGCAAGGCGGTGAAATCCTGCACCATGCTGGCGGTCCAAGCCTCCGGCAAACAGGTGACGACCATCGAAGGCCTCGCCAAGGCGGACGGCACGCTGCACCCGATGCAGGAAGCCTTCCGCGAACATCACGGCCTGCAATGCGGCTTCTGCACGCCCGGCATGGTGATGATGGCCGTGGACATCGCGCGTCGCCGCCCCGGCGCCGACGAGAAGACCGTGCGCGAGGAGCTCGAAGGCAATCTGTGCCGCTGCACAGGCTATCAGGGCATCGTCGAGGCCATTCTCTCCGTGGTCAATCCCGGCGCCGTGAAGGATCACCACCATGCATAATTTCGCCTATCACGCGCCCACCAGCCTCGACGCCGCGCTCAAACTCATCGGCGAGAAGGAAGACGGCAAGATCATCGCCGGCGGCATGACGCTTCTGCCGACGCTGAAGCAGCGCCTCGCCGCGCCTTCCGACCTCATCGACCTCGCGGGCCTTGCGGACCTGCGCGGCGTGAAGAAGGAAGGCAACGAAATCGTCGTGGGCGCCATGACGACCCATTACGAAGTCTCCGCCTCCGACGTGGTGAAAAGCGCCATCCCGGCGCTCGCCTATCTGGCCGGCGTGATCGGCGATCCCGCCGTGCGTCATCGCGGCACTATCGGCGGCTCGCTCGCCAATTCCGATCCCGCGGCCGATTATCCCGGCGCCGTGATGGGGCTTGGCGGCGTGATCGTCACCAACAAGCGGCGCATCGCGGCCGATGATTATTTCCTCGGCCTGTTCGAGACGGCGCTGGAGCGGGATGAGATCATCACCAGCGTGCGCTTCCCCATTCCCGACAAGGCGGCCTATCAGAAGTTCCGCCATCCCGCGTCGGGCTATGCGGTGGTGGGCGTGATGGTGTCGAAGACGGGCGCGAATGTGCGCGTGGGCGTCACCGGCGCCGGCCCGCATGCGTTCCGCGCGAGCGACTTTGAAGCAGCGCTGGCGAAATCCTTCACCGCCGACGCGATCAAGGACGTGAAGATGAGCCCCGACGCGCTTTTGAGCGACATCCACTCCTCGGCCGAATATCGCGCCCATCTGGTTGGCGTGCTTGCGCGCCGCGCGGTCGCGCAGGCCTGAACGCGAAACGCGCGAAACCCATTGCAAGACGCCCCGGCCTCGCCGGGGCGTTTTTTTCATGCGGAACGCGGCGGCGTTTGACTCACGCCCGCGCCGGCGGCACTGTGCGCGCCAACAAGGCGCGACGCGCGCAGACATGGGAGAAGGCGCCAATGGCGGATGATAAGCAGGCCGAACTCGACAAGACGATCGGCGAGCTTGTAGCGGCCAACCGCATCCTCGCCCATCAGGGCGTCGTCGACGCCTATGGCCACGTCAGCGTGCGTCATCCGCACGATCCGAACCTCTTTCTCCTGTCCTGCTCGCGCAGCCCTGAGCTCGTCGAGCCGCAGGACATCATGACCTTCCGTCTCGACGGCTCGCCCGCCGACGGACGCAAGGACAATCCCTATGTGGAGCGTTTCATCCATTGCGGCGCCTATGAATCCGCGCCCGACGTGATGGCGGTCGTGCACAGCCACGCGCTCTCCGTGCTGCCCTTCTCCATCTCCTCAACGCCGCTCAAGACCGTCATCCACACGGCGAGCCACATGGGCGAGAACATTCCCGTCTGGGACAGCCAGGACAAGTTCGGCGACACGGGCCTGCTGGTCTCCGATATCGAGCAGGGCCGCGACCTCGCCCGCGTTCTGGGCCACAACCGCGTCGCGCTGATGCGCGGCCATGGCTTCACCGCCGCCGGCCGCTCGCTGGGCGAGGTGCTGAAAATCTCGATATACCTGCCGCAGAACGCGCAGGTCTATCTCGACGCCCTGCGGCTTGGCGGCGCGATCAAATGCATCACGCCGGGCGAGATGGCGATCCGCGATTCCTTCGGCCCCGGCGGACGCGAGCTTGCGCGCGCGATCGAATATTGGGCGATGCGCGCCGGCTGCAGCCATTACCTGCAATACAAGAAATCGAAGTGACCATGTCCAGACTTCAGCTGAGTTTCGCCTGCGGGCTTTATGACCGGATGCTACCGCTCTACACGGGCGACGTGCGCCCCAACGGGATCGACCTCAATTTCATTCCCATCGACGCGCCGCGCGAAATCTTCGACCGGCTCGCCGCCCGTCAGGAGTTCGACGTGGCGGAAATGTCCTGCTCCGAATTCGTCGCGCGCACCGCGGCCGGTCAATGCGATTACGTGGCGATCCCCGTCTTTCCCTCGCGCCAGTTCCGCCACGGCCTCGTCGCGATCAATATGAAATCCGGCATCGACAAGCCGAAAGACCTTGAAGGCAAGCGCATCGGCGTGCCGCTCTACACGATGACCGCCGCGATCTACATCAAGGGCTTTCTGCAGCACGATTACGGCGTGGACCTGTCGAAACTGAAATGGGTGCAGGGCGCGATCAATCTGGTGGGCGGACACGGAACGCCCACGATCATGCCGCTCGTGAAGCCGGTTCCGATTGAACAGAACGCCAGCGGCAAGACGCTCGGCGACCTGCTGGAGGCGGGCGAGATCGACGCGATCATCGGCACGACCCTGCCGGCCTCGCTGCGCAAGGTTCCCCATGTGCGCCGCCTGTTTCCCGACTTCCACGCGGTGGAGGCGGATTATTATCGCCGCACGGGCATATTCCCCGTCATGCATCTCATCGCGATCAAGAAGAGCGTGCATGAGCGCTGGCCCTTCGTCGCCACCAGCCTCTACAAGGCGTTCAACGAGGCCAAGAACCTCTCCCTCGCCAAGATGAAGAATCTGGCGGCCCTGCGCTACATGCTGCCCTGGATGGCTGAACAGCTCGATGAGATCGAGGACGTGTTCGGCGGCGATCCCTGGCCCTACGGCGTCGAGCCTAACCGCAAGACGCTGGAAGCGCTCGTCACCTATCTGCATGATCAATATCTCGTCGACCGGGTGATGGACGTGGACGAACTCTTCGTGCAGGTTGAAGGCGGCCACTGACAGGGCGCCCGGCGCCCACGGAGGCGCCATGGACGAAGACGCGCAGGCGATCACCGGCGAAGAGGCCGCCCAGAGCGAGGCGGCAGGCTTTCTGCGCAGCCTTGGCGCGCAGGCACACGAGTCCAGCCCGCCCGCGCTCACCCATATCTCGCGCGTCTTTTTCGCCGGCGCGCGCGCCTACAAGCTCAAACGCGCGGTACGCACGCCCTATCTCGATTTCACCACGCTCGAGGCGCGTTGCGCCGCCTGCGCGCGCGAGGTCGAGCTGAATCGCCGCACGGCGCCCGATCTCTATCTCGGCCTGCGCCGCATCACGCGCGAGGCGACGGGCCTTGAGTTCGACGGCGACGGCCCGCTCGTGGAATGCGTTGTGGAGATGCGCCGCTTCGCGCAGGACGCCCTGCTCGACGCGCTCGCCCGACGCGGCGCGCTCGACGCCGCCATGATGGACGCGCTCGCCGCGCGCGTCGCGAGCCTGCATGGGGATGCGCAGCCGGCGCGCGACGCGCCCTCGCTCGCCCCTGTTCTCGCCATGAATCGCGCGGCGACGCTTGCGACCTCCCTGCGCGACGCGCCGGGCGCGCAGGACCTGCTTGCGCGCATGGAGCGCGTTTTTACGCAGGTCGAGCCGCTCATCGCGCGACGCGCCGCGAATGGCAAGGCGCGTCGCTGCCATGGCGACCTCACGCTGCGCAACATCGTCCTGCTCGACGGCGCGCCCACGCCGTTCGATTGTCTGGAGTTCGATGAAAAGCTCGCCACCATCGACGTGCTCTACGATCTCGCGTTCACGCTGATGGACCTTATGCGCCTCGACCGCGAGGATCTCGCGAACGCCCTGCTCAACCGCTATCTCGACCGCCGCGAGGAGAGCGACGGCCTGCCGCTCCTGCCCCTGTTCATCGCGCTGCGGGCGCTTGTGCGCGCCCATGTCGCCGCGCGCATGGCGCAGGAAAAGCCCGCAGGCCAGCGCGAGCCGCTTGAGGCGGAGGCGCACGCCTATCTGGCTGCGGCGATACGCGCGCTGCCGGGCGATGCGCCGCCGGCGCAGGCCCCGCGACTGATTGCGATCGGCGGGCTCAGCGGCTCAGGCAAATCGACGCTGGCCGCCGCGCTCGCCCCGCGTCTCGCCCCGCCGCCGGGCGCGCGCACGCTGTCGAGCGACCGCATCCGCAAGGCGTTGTTCGGGCGCGCCGCGACGCAGCGCCTGCCGCCGGAGGCCTATGCGCCGGACGTTTCGGCGCAGGTCTATGAAGAAATGCGGGCGCGCGCGGGCGCCTGTCTGCGCGCCGGCTGGAACGTGGTGGCGGACGCGGTGTTCGACCGCGCGCAGGACCGCGACGCCATCGCGCAAACCGCCCGCGCCTGCGGCGCAGACTTCGTCGGCGTCTGGCTGGAGGCGCCGCAAGACGTGCTGGAGGCGCGCGTGCGCGCGCGCGTGAACGATCCCTCCGACGCCGATTGCGCCGTGCTTGCGGCGCAGGCGCAGCGCCTCGCGCAGACCGGCGCGCCTGCGGACTGGCGCCGCCTCGACGCGCGCAACGCTCCGCAGGACAACGCGGCCGCCCTCAGCGCGTGAACTCGCCGATCAGCGCGTCATATTCCTCGCCCAGAACGGCGCGGCGAAACGCCTCGCGCACATGGGCGGGCTGGCCCGCATGCCAGCGGAAATCCTTCAGCCGCGGCGCGAACCACCAATTGGTCAGGTAATCCTTGCGCGGCATGCCGTCGCGAAACAATTTCGGCGTGGCGATGGGCAGGGCCACGCATTTCGCCGCCTCCGGGTCGCGCAGCGTTCCCTTGGGATCGCGCCCCTGAGAGACCGCCTCGATCTCATCGAAGAAGCGGTTGCGAATCATCGCGATGCCACGGTCGCTCGCGCCGAGGTTCTCCTTGGTGCGGTCGGAGATGCGGCCCTGCCCGACCCATGCGACGATGTCCTGGTTGATCACGTGGCTTGTGATCCAGCGCCCGTTCTCGTCCATGATCGGCGCGTGCCACCAATACGCCTTGCGGGGCGCGAGATGTTCGCTTTCCATCGGCAGGCGCGTGAAGAACCATGTGATGCTCAGCGTGTTCTCGTCATCCACCGGCACGCGCCATTCGAAATGGCCGCCGAGGTAGAAACCATTGGGCCACAGGGCTGCGCGCCCCGTCGTCCACATCGGGTCGTCCTCGCCCTGCCCCTCGCGGCGACGCCGATAGGTGAAACCGTATTCAAACTCGTCGAAGGCGACCTTGAAGTGTTTCGGCGAATAGGGGCCGAGCTGGCCCTTCTGCCGGATGCTCCAATTGTCGTGCATCCATTCGAAATGCACCGGGTCGCAGGAGTTCTCCTGGCACTGAAACCAATTGCAGGGAATGTCGGCGGTGACGACCTCCACGAAGCCATGGCTCCAGGTGAAGGGCTCCCACACCGGCAGCTCCGGCGCGGGCTGCGGGCCCATATAGGCGAACAGCAGGCCCGCCAGCTCGCGCACCGGATAGGCCTTGATGACGCAGCGCTCCTTGCCCTTGTGGCCGGGGTTGGCGACATCGTCGAACGGCTGCTCGATGCAGGCGCCCATCTCGTCCATCAACCAGCCGTGGTAATTGCAGCGGATGCCCTTCTCCTCCACGAAACCATAGGAGAGATCGGCGCGACGATGCGGACAATGGCGGTCGACGAGGCCGAAGGTTCCGCCGAGATCCTTGTAGAGCGTGAGATCCTCGCCCATCAGGCGCACGGCCTTGATGGTCTTGTCCTCGAACTCGTCCGCGGCGGCGATCGGGTGCCAGAAGCGCCGCAGATATTCTCCCATGGGCGTGCCGGGGCCCACCTGCGTGAGAATTCTGTTCTTCGCCTCGCTCAACATCGCGCTCGCTCCCGTGCGGGTTCTGGTTTGGAGGAACGCTAGACCAAGCGCTCCCTCCCCGCAATCATCGCGCAGGCGCGCGCGTCACGAGCGCGTCCACCGCGACGCAGGCCTGCGGGCCGATGAGCAGCGGATTGACGTCGATGGAGGCGATCTGCGTCCCGCACGCGCGTACAAGGTCGCGCAGCGCGACAAGCGCGTTCACGATATCCGAACAGCGCGCCTGCGCATGCTCCGCGCACACCCGCGCCGCAAGTTCGCCCGCCAGCGAGCCCTCCACCATGTCCGCGATGCGGGCGCGGCTCGCGAAGACGGGAATGAGCGTCACGCTGTCGAGCAGCTCCGCATGGATTCCGCCAAGGCCAAGGACAAGGAAATGGCCGAGCCCTTCCTCATGCGCGACGCCCAGAATGAGCTCCGCCTTCGCCGGCGCCATGGGCTGGGCGATCACGCGCCCGCCGCCAAGCCCCGCGAGCTTGCGCGCGAGATCCTCGTAGGCCGCTGCGACCGCGGCTTCCTCGCGCAGGCCCAGATGCACGAGCCCCGCGTCGTTCTTGTGCGCGACGCCCGGCGCAAGGCCCTTGAGCGCGATGGGAAAGCCAAGGCGCGCCGCAGCCGCGCGCGCGCCGGCCGCGTCATCCGTCACGACGCTCTCCACCATCGCGACGCCCGCAAGCCGCAGGATCGCCGCGCTCTCGTCCTCGGCGAGAAAGCCGCCCGGCGCCGCGGCGCCGATCATTTCGCGCAGGCGCGCCTCGACGTCCGCGTCGAACGCGCGCTCCTCATGCGCGGGCTCGATGAGATCGTCCGCATCGAAGGCCATGGAGTCGTAGAAGGCGGCGAGCGCGTCGAAACAGGTCGCAAGATCGTCGAAGACGACGGCGCCATGGGCGCGATAATGCGCATCCACGCGCGGGCGCAACCCGCCGGGCGAAACGACGGCCAGCGGCGCGCCTGTGCGCGCCTTGCGTGCGATCAGCGTGTCGGCCACGAGCAGATCGTTCGCCTCCATCGGCAGCATATGCGCATAGAGAAGGCCCGGCCCGCGCTGGCCGTCGGCGTCCGCCGCCTCAAGCAGCGGCGCCAGCCGCTTCCAGCCCACGAGATTGCCGCCGTCCACAGGATTGCGGATCAGACCTGCGCCATCGAAGGTCGCGATCACATTGGCCGCCTTGCCGCGCCACAGGCCGTCGTCGCCGCCGGCGAGCGGCAGGCCCCTGTCGGCGGCGTGGTCCGCAAGCAGCGAACCGCCGCCGCCCGTGGTGGTGACGCAGACGAGGCCCGGATCGCCGGACAGATCCATGCGCTCGCAGCCCATCAGCAGGGCGGCGGCGCCCGCCATGGTCTCGATGGAGGAAACGGCTGCGACGCCGCATTCGGCGAACAGCGCCGCATAGGCGCGCGCGCTTCCCGCAAGCCTGCTGGAATGGGCGAGCGCGGCCTGCGCGCCCGCCTGCGAGCGACCGAGCTTCAGCGCGATCACCGGCTTGCCGGCGCGATAGGCGCGCGCGGCGAGCGCGCGAAAACGCGCCGCGTCCGGCAGGCCCTCGACCACCAGGCCGATGCAGCCCGTCGCGGGATCGTCGATGAGGAAATCGAACACTTCCAGCATGTCGATGTCGGCCTCATTGCCGACCGGCGCGAATTTGGAGAAGCCGACGCCGTAGCGGCGCAGGCAGGGCGCGATGGAATTGAACAGCGCGCCGCTGTGGGCGACGATGGATATGGCCTTGCCCGGCTCGCCCGGCGTCATCGGGTCGCCATGGGACGTGTTGAAGCCCAGCGACACCTTGTCGCTGGCGTTCCACACGCCATTGGTGTTGGGGCCGAGAATGCGCATGCCGGTCTCGCGCGCGATGGCGCGGATCTCCTCCTCGCGCGCGCGGCCCAGCGCGTCGCCGCGTTCGGCGAACCCGCTCGCGCCGATGATGGCCGCGCGCACGCCCTTGCGCGCGCAGGCGCGCAGCGCCTCCGCAGTCGCCGCCGCCGGAATAACCGTGAAGACGCAATCCACCGGCCCCGGCGCGTCCTCGATGGAGCGATGGCACGTCAGCCCCTCGATCTCGCCGCCCGACGGATTGATCGGATAAACCGGGCCGTGGAAACCCGCGGCCAGCGCGTATTTCAGCGCCACATTGCCCTGTTTGCCGGGGGTTGCGGAGGCGCCGATCACGGCCATGGCGCGCGGGCGGAAGAGATAATCGAGAGACGGACGGTCGGCGGACACGAAAACCTCGAATGCGAACTGGTTGGCGGCTTGTAGCGCGCGCCGCCGCCGCGCGCCATGGCGGCGGGAACGCCGGTCGCAAGCGGCATTGTCGAGGCGAAGCGCGTCGGCAAAAACCTGTGCGCGGAGGCTGGCAAGCGAGGCCGGCGGGCGCTATCTCATTTCCGCGAGGGGCCGCCGTCGCGCTTGCGCGCGTCCACCGCCCGCTTTTCCGGCGCCCAGCGCCCAACGAAGGGAACCCGAATGAAGCAGATCGTCGTCGCCGCAGCCCTGGCGCTGCTCACCGCCGCTCCCGCCGCCGCCCAGGACGTGGCCGCCGGCGAGAAGTCCTTCGCAAAATGCCGCGCCTGCCATCAGGTCGGCGAGACGGCGAAGAACGTCGTGGGCCCGCAGCTCAACGGCCTGTTCGGCCGCACCGCCGGCACGGTGGAAGGCTACAATTATTCCGAGGCCAACAAGAAGTCGGGCATCGTTTGGGACGAGGCGGTGTTCAAGGAATACATCCGCAAGCCCGCCGCCAAAATGCCGGGCACGAAAATGGCCTTCGCGGGCATCTCCAACGACAAGGAGATCGACGACCTGACGGCCTATCTCAAGCAGTTCGGCAAGGACGGCAAGAAGCAGTAAGTCGCTTCGCGACCAGCCGTCGCCAGTTCGAACGATCGGAAAACGCGAGGCGCCCTGGCCCTCGCGTTTTTCTTTCAGGGCCGCACGCCGGGCGTCTCCACCGGCATGCCCTTCGCGCGTTGCGCGAGATAAAGCTCGAGTTCGATGAACTCCAGCGAGCCGTAGGAGAAAGGCTCCGCGCGCACGCCGTTCATGCAATTGCGCAGCCGTCGTTGCAGCGAGCCCATGTCCTGCCATTCCAGACGGTAGATCGGATAGGCGTTGGCGTGGCCCTGCGGGATCGGCGCCGAGCCGAGCTTGCGGCCCCAATTGTCGTCATGGCAATGGGCGCAGGCGAAATTGAGCTGCCCGATGCGCCGGTTGAAAAAAGCGCGCCCGTTCTCTTCGAACGGCTTGAGGCGCGGGTCGTCCGGCGGGGCGACTGGCGTTCCGCGCGACTGCAATCCCACGTAAGTGACGAGCGCGAGCAATTCGCGGCTCTCGAAGCGCAGCGGCGGCGCCTGCTGGCGCGTCTGGCGACATTCGTTCACCTGCCCCTGCAGGTCGATGGGCTTTCCCGAGCGCTCATCGAAGCGAGGATAGCGCGCCGCCACGCCTTTCATGCTGTCCTCGGCGCTCTTGTGGCAGTCCGCGCAGGCGACATTGGCGCCGCCCGCCTTCTGCGACCACAAGCCCTCGCCTTCCAGCGCCGCCAGCATGCCGGGGTTGGTCACGTCGTCGTTTTGCATGGCCTGCGTTTGCGGGCTCATGAAGGCCGCGCCTGATTTGCGGTCCTGCGGCGCGATCTGCGCGCGCGCCGCCATGGCGCCGATTCCGCACGCAAGCGCCGCGAGCAGCGCGGCGCCGACCAGACCCAAGGATGCGCGCGCGCGCCTCATTCCACTTCGATGCGCGCAGTCTGCACCTGCGTCTGCCCTGCGTCGTCGGTCCAGCTGAACGTCACCACGCCGCTCACCGTCGCCACCATGGTGAATGAAAGATACGGATTGGCGGAGATCGCGGGGAAAAGATCCGCGCTGAACACGGTCTCGCCGTCGTAGGTGCACACGAAGCGCTTGATGATGTCGCGCGGATAGAGCCGCCCGTCAGGGCCGGGGCGAAAGCCGGTCTCCATCGGATGCTGCATCATCGTCTTGATCTCGACGATCTCGCCCTTCTTCGCCTTCGCGGGCACGTTAATAAGCGCGCGCGCCATGTCAGGCTCCCTCCACGCAGGCCGGCAGGGTCACGATGACCTCGATCTCGCCGGAACGGAACGTGCCGTCGCTCATCTGCGCGATGGCGACGACCTTTTGCGAATCTCCAAGCCGGATGCGCGTGGAGACGACCGCGCGGCCGGAACGCGGCGTCAGGTGAAACACGGCGATATTGGGCTGGGGATTGCGCTCGTTGAACACGGCGATGGCGCGCACATGGCTCTGCGGCGTCATCGGACTGTCCACGCTCACCGTCAGCGGCACCGAATTGCCGCTCTCCAGCAAAACGGGAATGTCGACCTTCACGCCGCCGGGCGTTGCGGCGGCGCCGCCAGTGAAGGCGCGGATCGCCGCCTCCATCTCCGCCGGCGTCGCGCGCGCTGCGGGCGCCAGCGCGCAAAGGGCCGCGCCGGCGCCAGCGAGAACGAAAACGCGGCGAGACAATGCGCCGTCAGGGGCGTCGGCAAGGGCGTCATCTTGCGTGCGGGCAAGGGGGCGTTGCGGGTTCATGGCTTCTCCTGTGCCGCGGAGGCTTCGCGCAAGGTCGCGAGAAAGGCCACCACGTCCTCGATCTCCTGCGCATCGAGGATGGGTTTTCCCTGGAAGGCCGGCGCCACGCGGGCGAAACCTTCCGTGCGATGATAGGATGGCATCGACGTCGCGGGATTCAAGCGGGTGGCGTCCACCATGCGCAAGCGCAGCTGGCCCGCGCTCCACCGCGCGCCGGCGCCCGCAAGGCTTGGCGCGATGTCGCCCTGAAAACGCTGTTCAGGAAACGGGCCGGAATGGCAGAGCAGGCACAGGCCCTTTTGCCTGTCCACGACAATGGCGCGTCCGCGCGCGGGGTCTCCCGGCTGGCCCGTGAGGGAGAGCGGAATGGAATCGTCCTTCACGACGAAGGATGCGACGGCGCCCTGCGCGCGCGCAGCCGGCGCGACGGCGAGACAGGCGGCGAGCGCCGCAGACAGAACATGCGCGCGCTCAGCCAAAGGCCTCATCCGTGGCGATCTTGAACCAGGCGCGCGCGTAATCCGCCTCCGCCGCGCGCACGCCGGGGGACGCTTCGGCGGGACTGACGCCGCCGGCGCCGGCGACGTCCGCCAGCAGCCCTTTGGCTGGCGCATAGACGCCAGCGACGGAGATGCCGTAATCGGGCGCGACAAGCGAATAGCACGTGTTCACGAGCTTGGGCTCCGGCGCCGCCTCGCCTTTCAGCAGCAGCGCGAGCGCCTGCGCGCAGACCTTCGCCTGCGCATTCGCGGAGAAAGCCGATTTCGGCATCGCGCCGGCGATGGAGGCGTCGCCGATCACATGGATGAAGGGGCGCAGCCGCGATTCAAACGTGACCGGATCGATCGGACACCATCCGCTGCGGTCCGCACAGCCCGCCGTATGCGCGATTTCCCCCGCGCGCTGCGGGGGAATGACATTGACCACCGCGCCCTTGTGGTGGCCGAACTCGGTGACGACGGTCTTCTCCGCGGCGATCACCTCAACGGTTTTGCCGCCGCCCGCCAGCGGCACATATTCGAGATGGTCGGGATAGAGCGCCTTCCAGGCGTCCTGAAACAAGCGCTGTTTCGAGAACTGATCTTTTGAATCGAGCACGATCAGCTTCGACTTCGGCTTGTGCGTCTTGAGGTAATGGGCGATCAGGCTGGCGCGCTCATAGGGGCCGGGCGGGCAGCGGTAAGGATTGGCGGGCACGGACATCACGATGAGCCCGCCGTCCTCCATCGCCTCCATCTGCCGGCGCAGGAGCAGCGTCTGCTCGCCTGCTTTCCAGGCGTGCGGCATGACCTGCGCGGCCTGCGCGTCATAGCCCGGCAAGGCGTCGAAGCGCACGTCTATGCCCGGCGCGAGAACGAGCCGGTCGTAGGACAGCGCGGCGCCGTCGGCGAGGAGCACGCGGCGGGCGTCGGCGTCCACGCCCTGCGCGCGCTGGGCCACGACCTGCACGCCCTCGGCGCGGATGGCGTCATAGCCGAAACGCTGGGCCGCGATGTCGCGCGAACCATGCAGGACGAGATTGCTGAAGGGGCACGCCACATAGGCGGCGCTCTCCTCCACCAGCGTGACGGCGAGACCGAGCCTGTTGAGCGCGCGCGCGCAGCTCGCGCCGCCAAACCCGCCGCCGATCACGACGACGCGGGCGCGGGCCTGTTGCGCGCGCACCGCAGGCGCAGCGAGCGCGCAGGCGGCGAACGCGGCGCCTTGCAGCGCTGCGCGACGGGTGAGGGCCGCCGTCATCGCGCGCTCCCCTGCGCAGCGATCCAGCGCGCGATGGCGCGCGTCTCGTCCTCGGTGAAACCTTTGGCGATGCGGTTCATCAGCGTCGCCTCGCGCGCGCCGGAGCGAAAGCCCGCCATCGCCTCCTCGATCATCTGCGCGCTCTGGCCCTGCAGGCTCGGCAGGCCGGCGGCGGCGCCCGCGTGGCAGCCGGAACAGGACGTCGCGCCCGGGGGCGCAAGCATGGCGCCTGCGCCTTGCGCCTGCGCGCGCTGCGCAAGCGCGAGAACGCCTGCGGCGCACGTGGCGAGCGTCAGAACGAACAGAAATGCGCTGCGCGTCATGTCGCCATCCTTGAAGAAAAAAGCGGCGGCCCGCAGGCCGCCGCCTTCCTTTGCGTCACGCCTTGCGGAGGCTGGCGTTCTTGACCGGCAGATCGCGCACGCGCTTTCCGGTGGCCGCGAAGATCGCGTTCAGAACGGCAGGCGCGGCGACGAAAATCGTCGGCTCGCCCACGCCGCCCCAGAAATCGTTCGTCGGCAGGATCAGGCTTTCCACCGCCGGCATGTCGTCCATGCGCAGGATGGGATAGGAGTCGAAATTCGTCTCCACCACCTTGCCGCCGTCGATGGTGATTTCCTGCAACAGCGCAGCGCCAAGGCCGTAGGCGAAAGAGCCTTCGATCTGGCGCTCGATCTGCGCAGGGTTCACGGCGTGGCCGCAATTGGTGGCGGCGACGATCTTGTGCACCTTCACGGTGCCCTGATCGTTGACCGAGACTTCCGCGCAGGCCGCCACATAGCTGCCATAGCCCATGTGCTGGGCGAGGCCGCGATAGACGCCCTTGGCCGCAGGCTTGCCCCAGCCGCCCTTCTCCGCCACCGCGTTCAGCACCGCGAGATGCTTGGGGTGGTTCTTCATGAGACGACGACGGAACTCCAGCGGATCAACCCCTGCCGCATGGGCGAGCTCGTCCATGAAACATTCGAGATAGATCGCGTTCTGGTTGTTGTTGACGCCGCGCCAGAAGCCCGGACGCACCGGCGGATTGCGCATGGCGTGATCCACGAGGATGTTCGGAATCCCGTAGCCGATGGCGCCTTCCGCGCCGCCTGCGTTGAGACCCTGGAACGTCGCGGGATCGCGGCCCTTGTCGAGCGCCTCGGGACGGATGGTCGCGAGGATCGACTGGCCGGAGATGCGCATGTGCAGGCCGACGAGATTGCCGTCCTTGTCGAGCGCGCCGCGCATCTTGCACTTGGTGATCGGGTGATAGCAGCCGCGCAGCTGGTCCTCTTCGCGAGTCCAGATGAGCTTGATCTGCTGGCCCGGCATCTCCTTGGCGATCAGAACGGCCTGGCGCACATAGTCCTGGCTCGTCGCGCGACGGCCGAAGCCGCCGCCCAGATCCATGCGATAGACTTCGCATTTGTCGAGCGGCAGGCCCGCAGCCTGCGAGGCCGTGGCGAGCGCGGCCTCGCCGTTCTGCGTGGAGGTCCACACCTCGCACTTGTCGGCCGTCCAGCGCGCGGTGGCGTTCATCGGCTCCATCGGCGCGTGGTTCTGGTAGGGCACGCTATAGGTCGCCTCAACGACCTTCGCCGCGTCCGCCAGCGCCTTTTCGACATCGCCGCCCTGATTGCCGATGAAGGTCTCCTTGGCGGTGAGGCCTTCGTTCAGCATGGCGTCGATCGACTTCGAGCTGAGGTTGGCGCTTTCGCCCGCGTCATATTCCACCTTCACGGCGTCGAGCGCGGTCTTGGCGCGCCAGAACGTGTCGGCGACCACGGCGACGGCGTTGCCGTCGATGCGCAGCACCTTCTTCACGCCCGGCATTTTTTCAGCGGCGGACGCATCGAAGCTCTTCAGCTTGCCGCCCCAGATCGGGCAGTCCTTGATCGCCGCGTTGAGCATGCCCGGCGCGACGAAGTCCATCGAATAGATCTGCTTGCCGTTGACCTTGCCGCCCTGGTTGAGGCGCTTCAGCGGCTTGCCGGCGATGGTCCAGGTCTTGGGATCCTTCAACGGCGGATTGGCGGGCGGAGTGAGTTTCGCCGCCGCGTTCGCCACCTTGCCATAGGTCGTCTTGCGGCCCGACTTCTTGTGCGTGATGACGCCCTTCGAGACGCTCAGCTCGGCGACGGGAACCTTCCACTGGTCGGCTGCGGCCTGCATGAGCATCATGCGCGCGGCGGCGCCGCCTTCGCGCATGTACTTTTCGGAATTGCGCACGCCGCGGCTGCCGGACGTGGCGTAATCGCCCCACACGCGCTTGCGCGCGACGTTCTGGCCGGGCGTGGGATATTCATAGGTGACCTTCGACCAGTCGGCCTCCAGCTCCTCGGCGACGAGCTGGGCGAGACCGGTGATCGTGCCCTGGCCCATCTCCTGACGGCCGATGCGCACCACGACGGTCTCGTCGGGACGCACCACCACCCAGGCGTTCACTTCAGGCGTCGGCGCGCCTTGCGCCAGAGCGTCTTCGAGGCCAAGCGACAGGCCGAGCGTGAGGCCGCCCGCGCCGGCGCCGGCGCCCACAAGAAACTTACGGCGGGAAAAATCGATCGCGTTCATGAACGTTCCTCCCTTCAGGCGCTGCGCACGGCCTGCGCGGCCTGCTTGATGGCGGTGCGGATGCGGTTGTAGGTGCCGCAGCGGCAGATGTTGGTCATCTCGCGATTGATGTCCTCGTCCGTGGGGCGGGGTTTGGCCTTGATCAACGCGGCGGCCGCGAGCACCTGACCGGACTGGCAGTAACCGCACTGCGGGACGTCGTTGTCGAGCCAGGCCTTCTGGATGGCCTTCACGATCTTGTCGTTCGCGCCTTCGATGGTGACGATCTTCTGCTTCTGCGTGATCGCGCTGATCGGCAGCGAGCAGGAGCGCACCGGCTCTCCGTCGAGATAGACCGTGCAGGCGCCGCATTGCGCGACGCCGCAGCCGTATTTCGTGCCAGTGAGGCCGACCTGTTCGCGGATCGCCCACAGGAGGGGCGTGTCAGGCTCAGCGTTCACGTCGCGAAGCCGACCATTGATGTTCAACTTGGGCATGCAATCCCCTCCGGGCTTTTCTTCATGAGCTTGACCGGAGAGGGCGCGCGGGGGCGCAAGCCAGGGGCCTGCGCGCACCTGCCGACTCTCCCTCCCGGCGTGCGCATAACGGGACGGTTTTAGCGTCCCCGTTCGCGGCGGCAAGAGCGCCGCGCGGCCAATTCCCAAAATGAGCCGCGCAGGATTCGACAGACGCCGCCGGGCTCATTATGAAGCTGCGAGAAAAACTTCATAACCACGGGAGACGATGAATGGCCCGGAAGGCTGGCGCCCCCTGCCTCGCAGCCATGCTTATGATGTTGGCCGCTGGTCCAGCGCGCGCGCATTTTCTGGAGATTCTGCCCAGCGACGACGTTCTGCCGCGCGGCGGGCCGGTCGCGCTGGAGCTCACCTTCACCCACCCGATGGAGCGCGGGCCCGTGATGGAGCTGAAGCGCCCCGTGCGCTTCGGCGTGAAGGCCAATGGCAAGATCACGGATCTGCGCGGCGCGCTGAAGGAGGTCCAGAAACAGGGCAAGACCGCCTGGACCGCCGCCCATGAGCTCAAGGAGCCCGGCGCCGCGATCTTCTTCGTGGAGCCGCAGCCCTATTGGGAGCCTGCCGAGCGCAAGCACATCGTCCATTACGCGAAGGTCGTCGTGGATTCCTTCGCCTCCGGCAAGGATTGGGACACGATGATCGGCCTGCCCGTGGAGATCGAGCCGCTCACGCGCCCCACCGGCCTCTGGGCGGGAAATCTCTTCCGCGGAATCGTGCGCCGCAACGGCAAGCCCGTTCCCTTCGCGGAGGTGGAGGTGGAGTTCGTCAACGACGGCTCCCTGAGCGCGCCCAATGATGCGTTCGTCACCCAGGCGGTGAAGGCCGACGCGCAGGGCGTGTTCGCCTACGCCATGCCGCGCGCGGGCTGGTGGGGCTTCGCCGCCCTCATCGAAAGCGAGCGCAAGATGAAAGGCCCCGACGGCAAGGACGCGCCCGTGGAGCTGGGCGGCCTGATCTGGGTGAAGGCCACCGCCATGACGGGGGGCGCAAACACGGGCGCCGCCGCGCCCGCCGCCGCGCCCGCCGCGCAGCGCTGAAAGGAGACGCACGGCCTTGGCGCATATTCCCGACGGCGTGCTCTCGATGCCCGTTCTCGTCGGCGGCGGCCTCGCCGCGGCCGGCGCGCTCGCCCTGTCGTTGCGCGCGCTCGACGAACGCGCGCTGCCGCGGGTGGCGATCCTCTCCGCAGGCTTTTTCGCCGTGTCGCTGTTCTCGATTCCGCTCGGCCCGGCGAGCGTCCACCTTCTGCTGGGCGGATTGATGGGCCTCATTCTGGGCCCTGCGGTCTTTCCCGCCGTCTTCGCCGCGCTGTTGCTGCAGGCGATGATGTTCGGCTTCGGCGGACTGACGACGCTGGGCGTGAACACGATCAACGTCGCCCTGCCCAGCGCCCTCGCCGGCCTTGTCCTGCGTCCGCTGATCGCCCGCGCGAGCCCGTCGCGCGCCGCGCTCCTCGCCTCGCTCGCCAGCGCGCTCGCCGTGATCGCCACGGGCCTCATGGTGGCGGCGAGCCTCGCGCTTTCCTCCAGCGATTACGAAACCTCCGCCCGCGTCATGATCGCAACTTATGCGCCGCTCACCATCGTGGAGGCGCTGATCGCGGGCTCCTGCGTCTCCTTCGTCAAGAAAGTGAAGCCGGACCTGTTCGAGCCGGCGCCGCAGGAAGACGACGCGGAGCATGAAACGCGGGGGCCCGCATGAACGCACGCCGCGCCCCTACGCTCGCCGTCTGCGCGCTCGCCCTCTGCGCGCTTTTGGCGAGCGCCGCGCCCGCGCTCGCCCATCGCCTCATCGTCTTCGCCGCGCGCGAGGGCGAGGCCGTGACGGGCTACGCCTTCTTCGTGGGCGGCGGGCGCGCCAGCGAGGCGCAGGCGTTCCTGCGCGACGCGGAAGGCCGCACGCTCGCGCAAGCGCGCACCGATGCGCAGGGCGCCTTTCGCTTCGCGCCGCCTTCAGGGCTCGACGTGACGATCGTCGTCAACGCCGGCGACGGCCATGTGGCGGAAGCGCCCGTGGCGGGCGAACGCTTCGCGACGGAATCCCCCGCGCGCGCAGTCGCACAAGAAAGCGCGCAAGAAAGCGCACAAGAGACCCCGCAAGAAAGCGCTCAAACAAGCGCGCGCGCGCTTGCGCCCGCCGATCTCGCGCTGATCGAGCGGCGCGTGGAGGAGGCGGTCGCGCGCCAGATGCGCCCGTTGCTCGAGGCGCAGGCGCAGGCCGCCGCGCGCATCCGTTTCAACGACGTGATGGGCGGCGTAGGCATGATCATCGGCCTGTTCGGCGCCGCGCTCTGGGCGATGGCGCGCAGGAAGGAGCGGCGATGAGCGCGCTTGCGGAAACCATAGCGCCGCGCACGGGCGGCCTCATCGAATCCTGCGACGCGCGCACGCGCATTCTGGCGGCCTGCGCGCTCGTCATCCTCATCGTCTCCTTGCAGACCTTTCCCGCGCGCATCGCCGCGCTGGCGCTCGCCGCCGGCCTGCTGGCGGCCTCCGCCCTGCGCTGGCGCGAGGCGGCGCGCCGGCTCGCCCATGTGGAAGGCTTCATGGCGGCGCTGCTCGTGCTCCTGCCCTTCACGGCGGGCGGGCCGGCGCTGGCGCAATTCGGCCCTCTGACGGTGAGCGCGCGCGGGCTCGAACGCGCCTTCGCCATCGTGCTTGCGGTGAACGCCAGCGCGCTCGTCACGCTGGCCCTGCTCGGCGCGCTCGAACCCGTGCGGCTTGGCCGCGCCATGGCGGCGCTGGGCGCGCCGCAGCGGCTAGTGCATCTCCTGCTCTTTCTCGTGCGCTATCTGCCGAACCTGCGCGAGGACCTCGCCCGCCAGCGCGACGCCATGCGCGCGCGCGCCTTCGCGCCGACGCTCTCGCGCCACGCCTGGCGCAGTTTCGGCAATCTCGTGGGCATGCTGCTCGTGCGCACGATCGAGCGCGCGGAGCGGGTGGACGAAGCCATGCGCTGCCGCGGCTTTTCGGGCCGCTTTCCCCTGCGCGCGATGAAGCCCATGGGCGGCGCCGACGCGCGTTTCGCCGCCCTCGCCGCAGCCGGCGCCCTCGCGCTCCTCGCACTGGACAGGCTCGCATGACCGCGTTGATCGAAGCCGAAAACCTTGTGGTGACGCGCGACGGCGCGCGCGTGCTGGACGGCGCCTCGCTCAGCCTTGCGCCGGGCGAGCGCCTCGCCATCGCAGGCGCCAACGGCGCCGGCAAGACGACGCTCCTGCGCACGCTCGTGGGCCTGCAGAAGCCGCAGGCCGGACGCATCAGCGCCTTCGGCGCCGAGCGGCGCGTCGAACGCGACTTCCATGAAGTGCGCCGCCGCGCGGCCTATCTCTTTCAGGACGCCGACGACCAGCTGTTCTGCCCCACGGTGATCGAGGACGTGGCCTTCGGCCCGCTCAACATGGGCCTCGATGACGAGGCCGCGATGGAGAAAGCCCGCGCCACGCTCGAGCGCATGGGCCTCACCCATCTTGGCGCGCGCGTCACGCGCAAATTGTCAGGCGGCGAGAAACGCCTCGTCTGCCTTGCGGGCGTGCTCGCCATGGACCCTGACGCGCTGCTGCTGGACGAACCCACCAACAGCCTCGACGCCGCCCATGTGCGCCTGCTGGTGGACGTGCTGATGTCCTGCGGCAAGGCGATGATCCTCGTCACCCACGACAGGCCCGTGCTCGACTCCATCGCCACGCGCGCGCTTCTGCTGAAGAACGGCAGGCTCGAACCCGCCCTGCTGCACAAACACGTCTATACGCACGCCCATGTGCACATCCACGCCGACGACCACCCGCCCGGCGGACATTCCGACGGCGGACATTGAGGGGCGGGAGTTGAAGGGCGGGAGTTGAAGCGCGGGCGTTTCTCGCCGTCGCGCCTTCCCTCTGGTGGGCCGGGAGGGACTCGAACCCCCAACCAGACCGTTATGAGCGGTCGGCTCTAACCATTGAGCTACCGGCCCGGACGCAGGGCGTCGGGGAGACGCTTGTATAACGCAAAGCCGCGCGCGCGCAATTCAGCCCTGCGCGGGCGCCGGCGGCGCGAGACGCGCCCGAAGGCGCGTCAGTTGTCGAGGAAGCTTCTGAGCTTGCGCGAGCGGCTGGGGTGCTTGAGCTTGCGCAGCGCCTTCGCCTCGATCTGGCGGATGCGTTCGCGCGTCACCGAGAATTGCTGACCCACTTCCTCGAGCGTGTGATCGGTGTTCATGCCGATGCCGAAGCGCATGCGCAGCACGCGCTCCTCGCGCGGGGTAAGCGAGGCGAGCACGCGCGTCGTCGTCTCGCGCAGGTTCGACTGGATCGCCGCGTCGATGGGCAGGATCGCGTTCTTGTCCTCGATGAAATCGCCGAGGTGCGAATCCTCCTCGTCGCCGATGGGCGTCTCGAGCGAGATCGGCTCCTTGGCGATCTTGAGCACCTTGCGCACTTTCTCGAGCGGCATGGCGAGCTTTTCGGCGAGCTCCTCGGGCGTGGGCTCGCGGCCGATCTCATGCAGCATCTGGCGGCTGGTGCGCACGATCTTGTTGATCGTCTCGATCATGTGCACGGGAATGCGGATCGTGCGCGCCTGATCGGCGATGGAGCGGGTGATCGCCTGCCGGATCCACCATGTCGCATAGGTGGAGAACTTGTAGCCGCGGCGATACTCGAACTTGTCGACCGCCTTCATCAGGCCGATGTTGCCTTCCTGAATGAGGTCGAGGAATTGCAGGCCGCGGTTGGTGTATTTCTTGGCGATGGAGATGACGAGGCGCAGATTCGCCTCCACCATTTCCTTCTTCGCCTGCCGGGCCTCGCGCTCGCCCTTCTGCACCATCTGGACGATCTTGCGGAACTCCTGAATCTCCAGCCCCGTCTCGGTGGCGAGCGCGTGGATGTCGGAGCGCAGGTCCTTGATGCGGTCCTTCTCGGCGCCGACGAAACCCTTCCAGCCGCGCGCGGAGAGTTTTGAGACGCGCAGCACCCATTTGGGGTCGAGCTCGCCGCCCTGATAATTCTTCAGGAAGTCCTCGCGGCTCACGCCATGGCTCTCGGCCAGACGCATCAGCCGCGTCTCAAGGCCGATCAGCCGCTTGTTGATGTCGTAGAGCTGCTCCACCAGCGCGTCGATGCGGTTCTGGTTGAGCGACAGCGACTTCACGTCGGCGACGATCTCTTTCTTGAGCGACTTGTACTTGCGGTCCTGCGAGGGCGTGAGCGCCTCGTTGCGCAATTTCTGCTCGACGTTCTGGTCCTGCAGGCGGCGCAGTTTCTTGTAGGCGGAGGCGATGCGGTCGAAGGTCTCCAGAACCTTCGGCTTCAGTTCCGCCTCCATCGCCGACAGCGACACGGAATTCTCCATGTCGTCCTCGTCGTCGAAATTCTCAGGCGTCGGCGGCTCGGCCTCGTCGTCGCCGCCCATCGCGCCCATGGCTGCGGGGCCCGCGCCATTGGCGCCGCCTTCGCCCATCGCCGCCGCCTCGCCTTCCTTCGGCGCGCCCTTGCCGTCCGGGCCGGCGTAGGTGGCTTCAAGGTCGATGATGTCGCGCAGCAGAACCTTGCCGTCGTTGAGCTCGTCGCGCCAGATGATGATGGCCTGGAACGTCAGCGGGCTTTCGCACAGGCCCGCGATCATCGCCTCGCGGCCGGCCTCGATGCGCTTGGCGATGGCGATCTCGCCCTCGCGCGAAAGCAGCTCCACCGAACCCATTTCGCGCAGATACATGCGCACGGGATCGTCGGTGCGGTCGGCGGGCTCGGAGGCGCGCGCGGTGGTCACGGCGGCCGGGCGGGCCTCGACGAGTTCGCCGCCCTCGGCCTCCTCCTCGCCGCCGCCTTCCTCGCCCTCGCCGTCGTCGGCGTCGTCGTTGTCGACCACGTTGATGCCCATTTCGTTGAGCATCGCGTAAATGTCTTCGATCTGATCGGAGGAGACTTCCTCTGAGGGGAGCACCGCATTGAGTTCGTCATGGGTGACGAAGCCGCGCTTCTTGGCGAGCTTGATCATCCGCTTGACGGCGGCGTCGGACAGGTCGAGCAACGGGCTGTCGGCGCCCTCGGCGCCTGCGCCTTCCTGATCCCGCTTCTCGTCGTCCTTCTTGGCCATATCCATGCTCCGATCCCGCGCCGGCGCGCCTTCGTGCGGCGCCTGCGCAGCGGCGATTCGCCATCGCCACAAATTCATCGGGGCGCCTTAAGCGCCCCTTAACTCTCGCCGCCTGCGGACGCGCCTGCGTCCTCGACTCTTGCGTTTTGCGCGCCGGCCGGGTCCCCCTCCGGTCACAACGCGCGGGTCTGGCGGCCCGACATAAGGCCAAAGCCCTCGAGCGCGGCTTCCCGGCCCTCGAGATTGGCCAATTCAGATTGGATTTCCCTTAACCGGTCCAGATTCTGCTCGGTCGCGTCTTGCCCCAGCGCCGTCTCGGCCGATTTCAGCTCCTTATGTAACGCCCTCGCCCTTCGATGCAAGGCCAGCGCCTGCCGCAAAGACTGCTCGGCGTCCTCCTCCGCGGCCTCCGGCGCGACGCACCACAGGCTGGCCACCGCCTCCATGCTCCGCAGCCGCTCCAGCTCAGGCCCCAGCCCCATGGCCTGCAGCCCCTCCGCCATCTGGGCGGCGTCCTCGAAGGGCTCGGCCGCGAGCGCGGCCAGGGCGTTGCGCAGGCGGGCGGCGTCGCGCCCCTCGAACTCAAGCTCGGCCAGATCCTCCACCCGCCGCGCGAGCAGGGCGGGATGGTTGACCAGCGTCAGCAGGATCTGCGCCTCCCGCATATGCGCGCCGCCGCCGCCTCCGAAGGCCGCCGTCTTCTGCAGGGCCGGGCTCACCAGCGGGGGCTGACTGACATAGCCCTGCGGCGGCTGGAGCGCGCCGAAACGAGCGCCCCCGCCCCGCCCGGCGCCGCCATAGCCCCCGCGCCCCGGCTGGCCCGGCTGACCCGGCCTGCCGCGCCCCGCGCCGGCGTCGCGCCGGCCCGCCCCGCGCAGCACGTCGAGCCGCGCGCGGATCTCGTCGCGGTAATAGACGCGCAGCGTCTCGTCCTTGATCTCGCGGAGCATGTCGTTGAGCCGACGGTCGAGCGCGGCGCGCCGCTCGGGCGTGTCGAGCGGCCCGGCCTCGACCTCGCGGCCCCAGAGCACGTCCACGAGGGGACGCGCGGATTCCACCACCCGGGCCAGCGCGTCCGCGCCCGAGGCGCGCAGCAGGTCGTCCGGGTCCTGTCCGTCGGGCAGGAAGGCGAAGCGCAAGCTGCGGCCCGGCCCCAGCAACGGCAGCGCGACGTCGATCGCGCGATGGGCCGCCTTGCGCCCGGCGCGGTCGCCGTCGAAGCACAGGATCGGCTCCTCGCACATGCGCCACATGAGCTCGCACTGGTCGGGCGTGAGCGCGGTGCCAAGCGGCGCGACGGCGTTGGGAAAGCCCGCCATCGTCATGGCGATCACGTCCACATAGCCCTCGACCGCAATCACGACGCCGCGGTCGTGCGCCGCCTTGCGCGCGTTGTGATGGTTGTAGAGCGTCGCGCCCTTGTGAAAGAGCGGCGTCTCGGGCGAGTTGAGATATTTCGCGGGAACGTCCTTGGCGAGCGCGCGTCCGCCGAAGGCGATCACCTTGCCCGAACGATCGCAGATGGGAAACATCACGCGATCGCGGAAACGATCGTAGGGCACGGCGATTCCGTCGCCATGCACGAGCAGGCCCGCCTCGATCATCGTCTCAACGCTCGCGCCCTTGGCCGCGAGATGGTCGCGCAGCGCGAACTTCTCGTCAGGCGCGTAACCAAGCCGGAACTGCGCCTGGATCTGGGGCCCCAGCGCGCGGTCGGCGAGATAGCCGCGCGCTTTCGCGCCGCCGCTCGCCTGCAGCGCCTGTTGGAAAAAGTGCGCCACCATCTCCATGACCTCATGGAGGCCCGCGCGCTTGGTCTCGCGCTCGCGCATCTCCTCCGACATGACGGGCAGCGACAGGCCCGCCTCGCCCGCGAGCCGCTCCACGGCCTCGGGGAAGGAGAGCCCTTCCGTCTTCATCACGAAGTCGAAAATGTTGCCGTTCTGCCCGGAGGAGAAATCAAACCAGGCCATCTTCTGGTCGTTCACGAAGAAGGACGGAGACTTCTCCGACGTGAAGGGCGACAGGCCCTTCCATTCGCGGCCGGCCTTGGTCAGCTTCACGCGCCGACGCACGACTTCCGAAACAGGAAGCCGCGCCTTGATCTCGTCGAGAAAGGACGGGGTGAACCGCATGAAGACGGGCGCTCGCGCTGATGAGCCTGATTATAGCGCCGGGCGACCCGAGACGGAGGGCCGCCCGGGTTTTGCCCGCTATCCACAGGCCGTCGGCGGGCAGGCGCTCAGCCGCCGAGCGCCGCCTTCACAAGCCCGCTCGCCTTGGCGAAATCCATCTGGCCCGTATGCTTGGCCTTGAGCGCGGCGACCACTTTGCCCATGTCTTTCATGGAGGCGGCGCCGGTCTCTGCGATCGCGGCGGCGACCGCGGCCTTGGCCTCTTCCTCCGAAAGCTGCTTGGGCAGGAACTCCGCGATGATCGCGATCTCCTCGCGCTCTTGCTGGGCGAGCTCCTCGCGGCCGGCCTTGGCGTAGATCTCCGCCGATTCCTGACGGGACTTGGTCATCTTCTGCAACAGGGCGAGGATGTCGTCGTCGGACACCGTCTTGCCGGCGCCGCGCGCCTCGATGTCCTTGTCCTTCAGCGCGGCCTGGATCATGCGCACCGTGTCGAGGCGCCGCTTGTCGCCGGCCTTCATCGCCTCTTTCATCATGGTTGTGAAACGCTCGCGCATCACCATTTCTCCTGTGTGCGGACACCCTCCGGACGCGGCGCGCGGGGTTGACCCTCCCGCCCGTCTCGCCTAGCGTCCGCGCCAAATCCGTTAGCGAAGCCAGCCCTTGCGCGCGCTTGATCGCGCGCGGCGGCGCACGCGCAACCTGTAGAGCGCCCATGACGAAGGTTCAAGACTCCGCCGGCTGGACGAAACCCGTCGCGACCGCCGTGCTTGTGCTGGCCGACGGCACCGTGATCGAGGGCATGGGCGTGGGCGCGGTCGGCCATGCGGCCGGCGAAGTGTGCTTCAACACCGCGATGACGGGCTATCAGGAGATCCTGACGGATCCCTCCTACTCCGGCCAGATCGTCACCTTCACCTTCCCCCATATCGGCAATGTGGGCGTGAACGACGAGGACTCCGAGACCGTGAACGCCGCCGCCTCCGCCGGCGTGCGCGGCATGGTGGTCCACGCACCGATCAGCGACCCGGCGAATTTCCGCGCGACGCGCCATCTCGACCAATGGCTGAAGGCGCGCAACATCATCGGCGTCAGCGGCGTTGACACGCGCGCGCTCACCGCGCTCATCCGCGAGAAGGGCATGCCCAATGCGGTGATCGCCCATGCGCCCGACGGCAAGTTCGACCTCGCCGCCCTCAAGAAAGAAGCCGCGCAATGGCCCGGCATCGACGGCATGGACCTCGTGCCGGGCGTCACCACCGCCCAGCGCTACGACTGGCGCGAAACCACATGGTCGCTCGGCAAGGGCTTCGGCAAGCTCGACGCACCGAAGCATAAAGTGGTCGCCATCGATTACGGCGTGAAGAGTAACATCCTGCGCCTGCTCGCCAAGGCGGGCTGCGAAGTGACCGTCGTGCCTGCGACGACGAGCGCTGACGAAATCCTCGCCCTGAAGCCCGACGGCGTGTTCCTCTCCAACGGCCCCGGCGATCCCGCGGAGACCGGCAAATACGCCGTGCCCGTGATCCGCGCGATCCTCGAAACGAAGACGCCGACCTTCGGCATCTGCCTCGGCCACCAGATGCTCGCCCTCGCGGTGGGCGCGAAAACCATGAAGATGAAACAGGGCCATCACGGCGCCAACCATCCGGTGATGGACTACACGACCAACAAGGTCGAGATCGTCTCCATGAACCATGGCTTCGCGGTCGATCCCGCAACCCTGCCCGCGCACGCGAAGGAAACCCACCGCTCGCTGTTCGACGGCACCAATTGCGGCGTCGCGCTGACCGACCGGCCGGCCTTCTCGGTGCAGCACCATCCCGAAGCAAGCCCCGGCCCGCAGGATTCCCACTATCTGTTCCAGCGGTTCGTGGACATGATGGACGCCGCGAAGGCGCAAACCTCCAAGCAGGCGAACGCCTGACGGCTGCGCGCCGGGAGAGCGGACATGCAGAGCTGGCGCGAATACTGGAACGGCCCGCATCCCATCTATGTGAACGCGCGCCATCGCACGCTGCACTTCGACCTGATCGCGCGCGACGTCGCCCGGCTCATTCCCGCGCCCGACGCCCATGCGCTCGACTACGGCTGCGGCGAGGCCGACACCGCGCGCGAGCTCGCCGCGCGCTGCGGGCGGCTGTTCCTGTTCGACACCGCCGACAGCGTGCGCGCGCGCCTTGTCGAGCGCCATGCCGGAGAGGCGCGCATCGCAGTTCTCGACGAGGCCGGGCTCGCGCGCATTCCCGACGGATCGCTCGACCTCATGGTCGTCAATTCCGTCGCCCAATATCTCACGCGCGATGAGTTGAAATCCGTTCTCGCTTTCGCCCGCGGCAAGCTCAAGCCGACGGGCCGGCTGGCGCTGGGCGACGTCATTCCGGCGGACGCCAACGCAGTCTCCGACACCCGCGCCCTGCTCGACTTCGCCTTCAAGGGCGGCTTTCTGATCGCAGCCCTCATCGGACTCGTGCGCACCGCGCTGTCCGACTATCGCAAATTGCGCGAGCGCCTTGGCCTTACGCGCTACGCGCCCGCCGACGTGCTGGCGCTGCTGGCGGAGGCGGGCTTTGCGGGCGAGCGCGCGCCGCGCAACATCGGGCACAATCAGGAGCGCATGCTGTTTCTTGCAAGCCCGATCGCGCCCACGGCCGCCAGCCCTGACGCGGGGAGCGACGTCGGGACTGCGGCTTGACCCGCAAGGGCTTTAGGGCGCATCACCTTTCCCCTCACCCGGGGCTGAGATGCTTCTTGCGATTCCCTTTCCTGCGATCGATCCCGTCCTGATCGAGATCGGTCCCGTCGCGATCCGCTGGTACGCCCTCGCCTATATCATCGGGCTTGTGGGCGGCTGGGCGCTCGCGCGCCGGCTTGTGAGCGCGCCCGCCCTGTGGGGCGCGGCGCGCCCGCCGGCGAAGGAGACCCTCGACGATCTGCTCGTCCATGCGGCCTTCGGCGTCATCTTGGGCGGACGCCTCGGCTATGTGGCTTTCTACAATCCGGAGCATTTCCTCGCGCATCCGCTCGAGATCTTCATGCTCTGGCAGGGCGGCATGTCGTTTCACGGCGGGCTTGCGGGCGCGGCCGCCGGCCTGTGGCTGTTCGCGCGCAAGACGGGCACGCCTGTGCTCGTCGTCAGCGACCTGTGCGCCGCCGTCGCGCCGATCGGCGTCTGCCTTGGCCGTCTGGCCAATTTCATCAAGCCGGAATTATGGGGCCGGCCGAGCGACGTCGCATGGGCGATGGTCTTTCCCGGCGCCGGCCCGCAGCCGCGCCATCCAAGTCAGCTCTATGAAGCCGCGCTTGAAGGCGCGGCGCTTTTCGTAGTGCTCATGGCGCTCGTGCGCTTGGGCGGCCTGCGCCGGCCGGGCCTTGTGACGGGCGCCTTCGCCGCCGGCTACGGCCTTGCGCGCATCTTCTGCGAATTCTTCCGCGAGCCCGATCCCCAGCTCGGATTTCTGTTCGGCGGGGCGACCATGGGCATGATTCTTTCCGCGCCGCTCGTTCTCGCCGGCGCAGCGCTGATCGCGCGCGCCCGCGCCATGGCGCAGGAGGCGCGCCCATGACCCTGCTGACCGAGGAGATCCGCGTCATCATCGAAACGGAAGGGCCGATGCCCTTCGATCGTTTCATGGAATTGTGCCTCGCCCATCCGCGCCACGGCTATTATCTCACGCGCGATCCTTTCGGCGCGTCCGGCGACTTCGTGACCGCGCCGGAGATTTCGCAGGTGTTCGGCGAATTGCTGGGCCTGTGGGCGGCGCATATGTGGAGCGTGATGGGCCGGCCTGAGCGCCTGCGCCTCGTGGAGCTGGGCCCCGGTCGCGGCACGCTGATGAGCGACGCCCTGCGCGCCTGCCGCGTGGCGCCCGAATTCATCGCCGCGCTCGACGTGCATATGATCGAGACAAGCCCGGTCCTGCGCGAACGCCAGCAGGAGACGCTGGCCGCCGCGCCCGCCCCCGTGTCATGGGCGCCCAGTTTCGACCTCGTGCCCGACGGCCCGCTGATCGTGCTGGCGAACGAATTCTTCGACGCGCTTCCCGTGCGCCATTTCGTGCGCGCGGAGGAAGGCTGGTGCGAGAAACTGATCGGCAACGGCGCTGACGGTCGCCTGTTCGCAGGCATTTCTCCCATGCCCGAGCCGCTGATCCGCGCGCAGGCGCCCATCGGCTCCGTGCTCGAGATCGGCGCGGCGGCCCATCAATACATGGCCCGCGTGGCGCGCAGGATCGCGGATTTCGGCGGCGCGGCGCTGATCGTCGATTACGGCCACGCGCACACCTCGCTTGGCGAGACCGTGCAGGCGCTCTGGCGCCATCAACCGATCGACCCGCTTGAGGCGCCCGGCGAATGCGACGTCACGGCGCATGTGGATTTCGCCTCGCTTGCCCGCGCCGCGCAGGCGAGCGGCGCCGAAGTCTGGGGCCCCACGACGCAGGCGCAGTTCCTGATCGAGATCGGCGTGCTGCATCGCGCCGAAGCGCTGAAGCGGCGGGCCGAACCCGCGCAGGCCGCCGAGATCGACCTTGCGGTGGCGCGCCTCGTCTCCACCGCGCCGGAAGCGGGCGCGGGCGGACGCATGGCGCCGGGCATGGGCGCCTTGTTCAAGGCGCTGACGGTGACGAGCCCCGGGCTGGGCAAGCCGCCGGGCTTCGACGCGCCGCCGCCAGAACTCGCGCCTGAACTTGCGCCTGACCTTGCGCCCGACGAGGCGGCGCGATGACGCGCGACGCCGACGAACAGCCCCATGCGCTGCGCAGCGCGCTTCTCGACGCGCCCGGCCTGCGCCACGCCTTCTTCACGCGCCGCGGCGGGGTGAGCGCGGGGATCTACGCCTCGCTCAACGGCGGCGCCGGCTCCTCCGACGCGCCCGAAGCGGTCGCCGAAAACAAGCGGCGAATGGCGGCCGCGCTCGCCGTCGCGCCGGACCGGCTGCTCATCCCCTATCAGATCCATTCCGCGCAGGCGGTCTGCGTCGAAGAGCCCTGGGCGGAGCGTCCGCGCTGCGACGGCGTGGCGACCCGCGCGCGCGGCCTTGCGCTCGGCGTGACCGGCGCGGATTGCGGGATCGTCCTCTTCCATGACCCTGCCGCCGGCGTGATCGGCGCCGCCCATGCGGGCTGGAAGGGCGCGCTCGACGGCGTGCTGGAATCGACATTGGCGCGCATGGAGGAGCTCGGCGCCGCCCGCGCCCGCATTCGCGCGGCGCTGGGGCCCATGATCGCCCAGCCGTCCTATGAAGTCGGCCCCGACTTCCTCGACCGCTTCCGCGCCGCCGATCCCGGCAGCGTGCGCTTCTTCCGACAGGCGGAGGCGGGCGACCGCGCCTTTTTCGACCTGCCCGCCTATATCGGCGCCCGGCTGGAGCGCGCCGGCGTGGGCGACTTCGAGGACCTGCGCCTCGACACCTATGCGGATGAGGCGCGGTTCTACTCCTACCGCCGCTCCACCCACCGCAAGGAGCCCGACTTCGGCCGCCTCGTGGCGGCCATCGCGCTCGACTGAGGCGAAATCCCGCGCGGAAGACCTCAAGGCTTGCGCCGGCGGCCGTGACGGGCCATCTCTAGGCGGCGAAAGGAACCGCGCCCATGCCCCAGACCCGCAACCCCTTCCTCAACGACGTCTCGCGCCTGATGACGGATGCGGCCGGCCTCGCTCAGGGCGTGCGCCGGGAGGTCGACGCGGCGGCGCGCCACCAATTGCTCCGCCTGCTCGAGGGCATGGACCTCGTGCGGCGCGAAGAGTTCGAAGCCGTCCGGGAAATGGCGATTCGCGCCCGCGACGAGAACGAACGCCTCGCCGCCCGTCTCGCCGAACTCGAAGCCCGCCTCGCCGAAAAGGCCTGACGCCGCGCAGCGATGCGACAAATCGACTCGGGCCGTCGCCGCATCTGTGGACGGGCGGTGCGCAGCGGTGGACGCCTAGGGACGAATGCGACACTCTCCCGGCCGTCGAAGCACGTGATTTGAGTCGCTAGCTGCCTGATTCGTCGAATTGAATCACAGCGGCGCTTCAAAGGGCGCGCTTCGCGGGCGGCCCGCGCGAGCGTGCGCCCGTCCACGTCAGGCGCAGGTAAATGACATTCACCGCCACAGATCCGTGCCGCTCCGAACATCCCGTCGACGTCGTCGAACGGATCGCCAGCCTGAAGTCCTGGATTTTCGCGCGCGAAGGCGACGACGAAATCTCGATCACCGTCACCGGCGGATGGACCGATTATCAGATCTCCTTCACCTGGCTTGAGGACGTCGAGGCGCTGCATCTGGCCTGCGCCTTCGACCTCAAGTTGAACGAACGCCGCCGCGGCGAGGTGATGAACCTTGTGTCGCTCATCAATGAGCAGATGTGGGTCGGCCATTTCGGCCTTTGGGAGGACGAGGGCGTCGTCCTGTTCCGCCACACGCTTCTGCTCACCGGCGGCGTTGAGCCCACGCTCGACCAGTGCGAAGCCGCCCTGCAGGCTGGCGTGAACGCCTGCGAGCGCTATTTTCAGGCCTTCAACTTCGTGCTCTGGGCCGGCAAGTCCGCCTCCGAGGCGCTGACCACCGCCCTGTTCGAGACCGCCGGGGAAGCATGACCGCGCCTGCGCAAGCCGCCGCCACGCCGCGCTCCCTCGCTCTCGTGGGCGCAGGACGCATGGGCGGCGCGATGCTGCGCGGCTGGCTGGCGCTGGGCGTGCCCGCCCGCGCCGTCACCATCATCGAGCCTTTTCCCTCCGAGGAGCTGAAGGCCCTGTGCGCCTCGACGGGCGCGGCGCTCAACCCGGCGCAGCCTCCGGCCGCCCCCGAGGCTCTGGTGCTCGCCGTCAAGCCCCAGACGCTCGACGCAGCCGCCCCGCAGATCGCGCCGCTCGTCGGCCCGCAGACGCTCGTTGTCTCCATCATGGCGGGCAAGACCATGGCGAACATCGCCGCGCGTCTGCCGCAGGCGCGCGCCATCGTGCGGTCCATGCCCAACACCCCCGCCGCCGTCGGGCGCGGCGTCACGGGCGCCTGCGCAGGGGCCGGGGTCACGGGCGACCAGAAAGCCATGGCCGACGCCCTCCTGCGGGCCATCGGACAAGTGGTCTGGGTCGAGGACGAAGGCCTGATCGACGCGGTGACCGCCGTGTCGGGCTCGGGCCCCGCCTATGTCTTCCTGCTCGCCGAATGCCTTGCGCAGGCGGGCGAAAAGGCGGGCCTGCCGCGCCAGACCGCCGAAATCCTCGCGCGCGCCACAGTGGAGGGCGCGGGCGAATTGCTGTTCCGCGACGCGGCGACGAGCCCCGCGCAGCTGCGCGTCAACGTCACCTCCCCGGGCGGCACCACCGCGGCCGCGCTCGACGTGCTGATGGGCCCGCAGGGCCTCGCCCCGCTCATGGAGGCGGCGGTCGCCGCCGCACAACGGCGCGCTGGCGAATTGTCGGGCTGAACGGCGCGCCAGCGCTTTGATTTCCCGGCCCGCCCGCCTAGATTCCCGGAACAGCTCCCGCAGGAGACGGACATGGCCGACGCGTCCACCACCCAGAACGATCCCCGCGCCCGCATCGTCGAGGCGCTGATGGCGCTCGCCGCCGAGCGGCGCTGGGAAGACGTGACGATCTCCGACGTCGCCGCCCGCGCAGAGGTCAGCCTGTCGCAGTTTCGCGATTGCTTCCCCTCCAAGGGCGCAGCCCTGGGCGGCTTCGCGCGCATGATCGACAAGAAAGTGCTGGACGGGACGACCGGCGAACTCGCCGACGAAAGCGCGCGCGATCGCCTGTTCGACGTGCTCATGCGCCGGCTCGACGCCATGGCGCCTTACAAGGAAGGCGTGCGCGGAATAGCCGAATGGGCGCGGCGCGATCCCGTGAGCGCGCTGCCGCTCAACAGCGTGGCGCTCAACTCCATGCGCTTCATGCTGGAGGCCGCGGGCCTCGACAGCGAGGGACCGCTCGGCGCGGTGAAACTGCAAGGACTCGCGCTCGCATGGGGCCGCGTGCTCGACGTCTGGCTCGACGATCATGAACCCGCCCTCGACCGCACCATGGCCGCCCTCGACGCGGAACTGGCGCGCGGCGGGCGCATCGTGGCGCGGCTCGACGACGCATGGCGCATGGCCGGTCCGCTGCGCGCGCTGGGTCATGCGGTGATGGCGGGCGGCGGTCGGCGCCGCGCGTCCTCCTCGTTCGACGACCGCATTCGGGAGAGCTGGGACGAGCCCGCGCATGCGCGCCCGCATCACGACCGCGACGTCGCCTGACCTGACGGCGCGCGCGCAGGCGCTCAGCCGCGGAAATAATCGTAGACGAGTTTCGCCGTCGCGGCGTTGACGCCTGGCGTTTTCTCAAGATCCGCGAGCGCTGCGCGCGAAATCGCCTTCGCGGTGCCGAAAGCCTGCAGCAGCGCGCGTTTGCGCGCCGGACCGACGCCGGGAATGTCGTCGAGCGGGCTCTTCACGAAATCCTTCTTGCGCCGCGCGCGATGCGTGCCGATGGCGAAGCGGTGCGCCTCGTCGCGCAGCCGCTGCACGAAGTAAAGCGCAGGATCGCGCGGCGCGAGCTTGAAGGGCGCGCGGCCCTCCACGAAAAACGTCTCGCGACCGGCCTCGCGATCCGCGCCCTTGGCGACGCCCACCACGGCGACGCCCTCCACGCCGAGATCCGCCAGCGCCTGGCGCGCCGCGTCGAACTGGCCCTTGCCGCCGTCGATGAGCACGAGATCGGGCCGCGCGGGAAACTCCTTGCGCGCCTCAGCCGCCTGCGCGTCGGCGCCCGCCGCGGCGAGCTCCGCCTCCTCTTTCATGAGGCGCGCGAAACGCCGCGTGAGCACTTCGCGCATCATCGCGTAATCGTCGCCCGGCGTGGCCTGCGCGTCCTTGATGTTGAACGTGCGGTAATGAGCCTTCATGAAGCCCGCCGCGCCGGCGACCACCATGGCGCCCACCGCATTCGTCCCCATGATGTGCGAATTGTCGTAGATCTCCACGCGGCGCGGCGGCTTGTCGAGACCCAGCGCCTGCGCGAGCGCGCCGAGAAGCCGCTCCTGCGCAGAGGTTTCCGCGAGTTTGCGCGCAAGCGTCTCGCGCGCGTTCTTGGACGCATGCTCCACAAGCTCGCGCCGCTCGCCGCGCCGGGGAATGGCGACCTCCACCTTGCGGCCCGCACGCGCGGAAAGCGCCTCCTGCAGCACGGCGGCGTTTTCAATCTCGTGGGACAGCAGCACGCAGCGCGGCGCGGGCTTGTCCTCGTAGAATTGCGCGAGAAAGGCGTCGAGCACGTCGGCGGCCGCGATGGAGCGGTCGGCGCGCGGGAAATAGGTCCGGTTGCCCCAGTTCTGATAGGTGCGGAAGAAAAACACTTCGATGGCGAACTGGCCCGCCTCCTCCACGATGGCGAAGACGTCCGCCTCCTCCACCGTGCGCGGATTGATTCCCTGCGCGCCCTGAATGGCCGACAGCGCCGCGATGCGGTCGCGCAGCCGCGCGGCGGTCTCGAACTCCAGCGCCTCCGCCGCCCTGTTCATGTCCTGCGCGAGGCTCTCGCGCACGGCGCGGCTCTTGCCGGAGAGGAAATCGCGCGCGGACTGCGCCAGCGCGCCATAGGCCTCATGCGAAATCTCGCCCGTGCAGGGGCCCGCGCATCGCTTGATCTGGAACAGGAGACAGGGCCGCGTGCGGTTCTCGTAAAAGGAATCCGTGCAGGAGCGCAGGAGGAAGGCGCGCTGCAGGGCGCCAAGCGTGCGGTTGACCGCCCAAACGCTCGCAAAGGGGCCGAAGTAATCGCCCTTGCGATTGCGCGCGCCGCGATGTTTGGCGAGCTGCGGCGCGGCGTGGTCGCTCGACAGCAGGATGTAGGGGAAGGACTTGTCGTCGCGCAGAAGCACGTTGAAGCGCGGCTTCATCTGCTTGATGAAGTTCGCCTCCAGCAGCAGCGCCTCGGTCTCCGTCTGCGTCGAGACGAAAATCATCGAAGCGGTGAGCCCGATCATCCGCGCGATGCGGTTGGAATGGCCGGCCTCGCGCGCATAGGAGGCGACGCGCTTGCGGATCGCCCGCGCCTTGCCGACGTAAAGCACCTCGCCGTCAGCAGCGAGCATGCGATAGACGCCCGGCCCTTCAGGCGCATGTTTGAGATGCGCCTTGATCGCCTCGACGCCGCGGGCGAGCGAGCCCGGCGCGACGGGCTCGTCGCTGTCAGGGGCGACGATCTCGAAGACGGCCTCGTCGGCGCCCGCGTCCTCCGCATCGGCCTCCGCGCCGGCAAGACCTTCAGGCGGAGCGTCGGAGAGCGCCGCCGGCGGCGGGACGAAGGCCGCGTCCGCAGGCGCCGAATCCGCCTCCCCGGCCCCGGGCGGGACCGGCGCGGCCGAACTTTTCTGGCGGGGCGGACTCATGCCTCTGATCTATGCCGGGCGCGGCGCGAAATGAAGCCCGCGCCTTCCCCGGCCGCGGTCTGGACCGGGACCGGCTTCCGCGCTAGGGCTTATGCGCTAAGGCTTATGCGCTGAGGCTTATGCGCTCAGGCTTGGGCGGGAGCGGGGTGCGCTCGGGGGGCGTATGCGGGGCGTAAGCGTTTGGCGAGGCCGGCGGAAGTGGGGGAGCGCGCTCGCGCTCGCCCTTTGCCTGTCGGCCTGCGCGGATTCTCCCTCCCCAATCCTCGGCGCAGGCGGCGGCGAACGCGCGGCGGAGCGTTCAGGCGACGCCCCGGCCCGGCCCCAAGCCCAGCCCGGCGTGAGCCCTGCGGCGGCCAGCGTCGCCTTCATCTCCTTCGACGGACCGCCGGCCGCGCTCGCCGCGCGTTTTCAGGCGGCGATGGGACAGGCGCTCGGCGCCGCCGACGTGACCACCGCGCCCTCCACGAGCGCCCATTATCTCGTTCAGGGGCATTTGAGCGCATGGCCCGGCGAAAAGGGCGTCGCCCTGTCCTGGGTCTGGGATGTGTTCAACGCGCAAAAGGCCCGGGTGCAGCGCATCGAGGACCAGATCGAGCTGCGCGCCGCCGGGGCCGACCCCTGGGCGGCGGTGACCGACGCCGCGCTTGAGGCCGCCGCCCGCCGCAGCGCCGAGGACCTCGCGGCTTTTCTCACGCACACGCCCGAGGCGCGCGCGCAAGGGGCCCGCACGGCTGTGCGTTGAACCTCCGCAGCGGTTGTCGCGCTGGATCAGGCTTGCTAAGACGCCCGCGCAGAAGGCGTTGAGGGGCAAGACATGTCGGGTTTCAAAATCCTTGCGGGCAATTCCAACCGCTCCCTCACCGAAGCCATCGCCGCCTATCTCGGCCAGCCGCTGACGCGCTGTCAGGTGCGCCGCTTCGCCGACATGGAGATCTTCGTCGAGATCCAGGAGAACGTGCGCGGCGCGGACGCCTTCATCATCCAGTCGACGTCGTTTCCCACCAACGACCATTTGATGGAATTGCTCATCATGACGGACGCGCTGCGCCGCGCCTCCGCCAAGCGCATCACCGCCGTCATCCCCTATTTCGGCTACGCCCGTCAGGACCGCAAGCCCGGCCCCCGCACGCCGATCTCCGCAAAGCTCGTCGCCAATCTCATCACCCGCGCCGGCGCCGACCGCGTGCTCACGGTGGACCTGCACGCAGGACAGATTCAGGGCTTCTTCGACGTGCCCGTGGACAATCTCTTCGCCGCCCCCGCCATGGTGGCCGACATCAAGGCGCGCCTCGACCTCAAGAACGTGATGGTGGTTTCGCCCGACGTGGGCGGCGTTGTGCGCGCCCGCGCGCTCGCCAAGCGCATCGACGCGCCGCTGTCCATCGTCGACAAGCGCCGCGAACGCGCCGGCGAATCCGAAGTGATGAACATCATCGGCGACGTGTCGGGCAAGAGCTGCATCCTCGTGGACGACATCGTCGATTCGGGCGGCACGCTGTGCAACGCGGCCGAAGCCCTGCTCGCGAAGGGCGCCAAGGAGGTCTACGCCTACATCACCCATGGCGTGCTCTCGGGCGGCGCGGTGGCCCGCGTCTCCGCCTCCAAGCTCAAGGAGCTGGTGCTGACCGACACGATCGAGCCCACCGCCGCCGTGAAGGTCGCCAAGAACATCCGCGTGATCTCGGTCGCCCCCCTGCTGGGCGAGGCGATCAACCGCACCTTCAAGGAAGAAAGCGTCTCGAGCCTGTTCGACTGACGCCGCGCCGGAACCCTCCGGGAGAGCGCGGGCGGCTTGCTCCCCCGTTCCGGCCCGGCTATAAGCCCCTCGCGCGCCGCTCCGACACCCCTGGAGGCGAAGGCGCGCTTTTTGTTTGTAAAGGACGACCCTATGGCAGCGACCAAGCAGCTCGCGGCCACGGTGCGTTCCGGGATCGGCAAGGGGGCCGCCCGGAGCATTCGCCGTGAGAACCGCGTACCCGGCGTGATCTATGGCGGCGGCGAAGCGCCCCAGCCGATCAGCCTGGACTACAAGACCCTGAACCAGCTCATCTACGCCGGCCACTTCCTCACGACGATTTTCGACATCGATCTGGGCGGCGGCAAGACCGAGCGCGTGATTCCCCGCGATTACCAGCTCGACGTCGTGCGCGACACGCCGCTGCACGTCGACTTCCTGCGCCTCAAGCCCGGCTCCTCGCTGCGCATCGACGTGCCCCTGCACTTCGTGGGCGCTGACGTCGCCCCCGGCGTGAAGCTCGGCGGCACCGTGAACTATGTGGTTCACGCCATCGAAATGCGCGTGCCCGCCGACAACATCCCCGAGTCGATCACCGTCGATCTCAGCGGCATGAACATCGCGGACTCACTGCACATCTCGGCGGTGAAGCTCCCCGAGGGCTGCAAGTCGATCGACCAGCGCGACTTCACGGTCGCCACGATCGTGCCGCCCGCCAAGTCCGACGAGCCGGCCCCTGCGGCCGCCGCGGCGGCTGCGCCGGCCAAGAAGTGATCTGATCCCCTCCCCCGCGCCCGCGCGGGGGAGCCTTTCTTCCGCGGGCGCGCATGCGCCGTCCGCCCCGCCGCCTCCCGGAGACCGCCGTGCCGCTCTTCGTCGGATTGGGAAATCCCGGCGCGAAATACGCCCGCAACCGCCACAATATCGGCTTCATGGCTATTGACGCCATCGCGCGGGAGTTCAACTTCCCCCCGCTGCGCAAGCGTTTTCAGGGCCTGGCGAGCGAAGGCGCCATCGGCGGCGCACGCGTCCTGCTGCTTCAGCCGCAAACCTATATGAACGAATCCGGCGTCAGCGTCGGCGAGGCCGCCCGCTTCTACAAGATTCCGCTCAATGAGGTCATCGTCTTCCACGACGAGCTCGACCTGCCGCCCGGCAAGCTGCGCGTGAAGACCGGCGGCGGCGACGCCGGCCATAACGGGCTTCGCTCGATCACCGCGCATCTGGGCAAGGATTACCGGCGCGTGCGGCTGGGCGTGGGACATCCCGGCGACAAGAGCCTCGTCCATTCCTATGTGCTGAACGATTTCGCGAAATCTGAGGAAGGCTGGGTGAACGCGCTGTGCGACGGGATCGCGCGCAATGCAGGCCTGCTCGCGAAAGGCGATGATCCGAGCTTCCAGAACAAGCTGCATCTCTTCATGGACGCGGCCGGCTTCGCCGACGTCAAACGCATCGGCGAACGCTGACGCGAAACGACGGCGCGCGCCCGGCGCCATAAGAAAGAGAAAAAGAAAAAGAAAGAGAAAAAGAAAAAGCCCCGCCGGAGCGAGGCTTTTCGCATTTTCAGATGGCGCGCGCGGCTCAGTGCGCGTCGGCCCAGATCTTCTTCTTGGTGAAGTAGAGCAGACCCGCGAACACGATCAGGAAGATCATGACGTTGAGACCGGTGCGCTTGCGCGACTCGAGCTTCGGCTCCGCGCTCCACATCAGGAAGGCGGCGACGTCGCGCGAATATTGCTTCACGGTCGCAGGCGCGCCGTCCGTATATTCAACCTGACCATCCGAGAACGGCTTGGCCATCTTGATCTGGTTGCCGGGATAATAGGCGTTCCAGTTCGGATCCTCGTCCTTGGTGTAGCCGTTCAGCAGAGCGACGAGATAGTCGACGCCATGCTCCTGATAGGCGCTGCCCGGGAAGGCGTCGAGGATGAACATCGGGAAGCCGCGCGAATAGGCGCGCGCCTTCGCGATCACCGAAAGATCCGGCGGCGCGGCGCCATGGACGGCGGCGGCCGCGTCCGCATTGGCGAACAGTTTCGGGAAGCGGTCCGACGGACGGGCGGGACGCTCGATGGGTTCGCCCTTGTCGTCGTAATCCTTCACCTTGTATTCGGCCGCCAGCGCGCGGACCTGCCCTTCGGTGAACTCCGGCCCACCCGGCTCCATGAGGTTGCGGAACGAGAGGAGATTCAGCGAATGGCAAGCGGCGCAGACTTCGCGATAGACCTTGAAGCCGCGCTGCAATTGCGCGCGATCGAACATGCCGAAGGGGCCGGCGAACGACCAGTTGAGACGTTCGGGCTTCGGGCCGTCGCCGCCGGCCGCCAGAGACGGCGCGGCTGAGGCGGCGGCGAGCGCGAGGGCGAGTGCGAGGGACTTGAAGCTTTTCATGGTCATGTCCTTATCGCCTCATTCCGCCGGCTGGAGTTTGGCGCCGCCGCGGCTCAGGATCGAGTCCGCAATGGTCGCCGGCACCGGCTTCGGCCGCTCGAACATGCCAAGCAGCGGCATGATCACGAGGAAGAAGGCGAAGTAGTAGAGGGTGAGCAGGCGCGAGGCGAGCACGTAGCCGCCTTCCGCCGGCATCGCGCCGAGATAGCCAAGGCCGACGCAAACCGCCACGAACACCCAGAAGAACACGCGGTACACGGGGCGATAATTCGCCGAGCGCACCTTCGACGTGTCGAGCCAGGGCAGGAAGGCCAGCACGGCGATGGCGCCGAACATGGCGAGCACGCCGCCGAGCTTCGAGGGGATCGCGCGCAGGATCGCGTAGAACGGCAGGAAGTACCATTCGGGCACGATGTGCGCCGGCGTCACCAGCGGATTGGCTTCTATGTAATTGTCCGCATGCCCGAGGTAATTGGGCATGTAGAAAATCCACCAGGAGTAGAAGATCAGGAACACGACCACCGCGAAGGAATCCTTCACCGTCGCATAGGGCGTGAAGGGCACGGTGTCGCGCTGAACGTTCTTCACGTCCACGCCGGCCGGATTGTTCTGGCCGACGACATGCAGCGCCCAGACGTGCAGGACGACGACGCCCGCGAGCATGAACGGCAGCAGGTAATGCAGCGCGAAGAAACGGTTCAGTGTCGGATTGTCGACCGAATAACCGCCCCACAGCCAGATCGTGATCGTCTCGCCGACGAGCGGAATGGCCGAGAAGAGGTTGGTGATGACGGTCGCGCCCCAGAAGCTCATCTGGCCCCACGGCAGCACATAGCCCATGAAGGCGGTCGCCATCATGATGAGGAAGATGACCACGCCCAGGATCCAGAGCACCTCGCGCGGCGCCTTGTAGGACCCGTAATAGAGGCCGCGGAACATGTGGATGTAGACGGCGACGAAGAACATCGAAGCGCCGTTGGCGTGCGCATAGCGCAGGAACCAGCCCCAGTTCACGTCGCGCATGATCTGCTCGACCGACTGGAACGCATGATCGACATGGGGCGTGTAATGCATCGCCAGCACGATGCCGGTGATGATCTGCGCGCCGAGCATGAAGCTCAGGATCGCGCCGAACGTCCACATGTAATTAAGATTGCGGGGCGTCGGGTAGGAGACGAACGACCCGTGCATGAGGCCCATGATCGGGAGGCGGCTCTCGAGCCAGCGGCCGACGGCGCTCTGGGGTACGAAGGTGGAAGGTCCGCTCATGTCGCGTTCTCTTTGAAGCGTGGTGCGGGACTGGCGACGCGCAGGCGTCAGCCGATCCGCAACTTGGTGTCCGAAACGAATTCGTAGGTCGGCACGGCGAGGTTCAGCGGCGCGGGACCCTTACGGATGCGGCCGGAGGTGTCGTAGTGCGAACCGTGGCAGGGGCAGAACCAGCCGTCGTACTCGCCGCGCGAGCCCGGCGCGCCCAGCGGCACGCAGCCAAGATGCGTGCACACGCCGACGACGACGAGCCACTCGGGCTTCTTCACGCGGGCCGCGTCCGCCTGCGGGTCAGGCAATTGCGCGATCGGCGTCGCCACCGCGTCGTCGATCTCCTTCTTCGTGCGATGACGCACGAAGACCGGCTTGCCGCGCCATTTCACGGTCAGGCTGCCGCCCTCGGGAATGGCCGCGATATCGACCTCCGTTGAAGCGAGCGCCAGCGTGGAGGCGTCCGGATTCATCTGGCTGATCAAGGGCCAGGCGACGGCGCCTGCGCCCACGGCCGCAGCCGCGCCAGTGGCGATGAAAAGCATGTCCCTGCGGGTCGGTTCGACCGTCGATGGATTGGCCACTCTATTCCCCCATCCGTTTGCCCCGCACGGTCCCGCCCGGATGCTGGACGGGAGCGACGCGCCACGCGCGCCGGTCGGGCCGTAGTGACATAGGATCCGGCGACGGACTGGTGAATGCGACGGATCGCCACCGCCCCGACGGCTGCGCGGACACCTTTCGGCGACCCCGGACGACGCCCTTATGGCTGAGCGCGCGCTATTTCGCACCCTTCCGCACGCTTGTCCATAGCTCCACCGCGCCTTTAAACCGGCAATTGGACTATGAACCGCGCTGAAAACGTCCAAGATTCCAGACCCCGATCAAGACGCCCGGACCAGCCCCATGTCCCCCACCATGTCAGACCACGCCCGCCCGGACCTCACGCTGGCCCTGTTCCAGCCCGACATCCCGCAAAACGCGGGCGCCATGCTGCGCACCTGCGCCTGCCTGGGCGTGGACGCCGCCATCGTGCAGCCCGCCGGATTCCCGGTCTCCGACCGCCATTTCCGGCGCGCGGGGATGGATTATCTCGACCTTGTCCACATCGAGCGCCACGCCTCCTGGGCCGCTTTCGAGGACTGGCGCGCGCGCAGCGGCCGCCGGCTCGTGCTTTTGACGACGAAAGGCGCGACCTCCCACGTCGACTTCGCCTTCGCGCCGGGCGACATCCTGATGGTGGGGCGCGAATCGGCCGGCGCGCCGGACGAGGTCCATGCGGCGGCGGACGCCCGGGTGACGATTCCCATGAACCCCGGCGCGCGCTCGCTGAACATCGCCGTCGCAGCCGCCATCGCCATGGGCGAGGCCCTGCGCCGCATCCGCTGGTCAGGCGGGCGCGCCTAACCGCGATTGGGGTTGGTTTTGGCGGTTCGCGCGCCAGGCGGCATCAGGCGCAGCTCGCAGGATCCGTTCGCGGGAATGCGCAGCTTCACCACTTTGCCCGGCTTGTAATAATGGCAAATGCGGTTCCAGCGGTCGCTTGAGATGCTGGAGGCCACCAGCAACCCCTGATCGTTCAGGTACAACTGAAGATGCACGGCCCCGACGACCCAGGCCACGATCAGAGAAAATATGCCAGACGCGGAACCCATCGACTGCGGCAACCATGGTCGGACCAAGTCGCAGGAGCTTAGTCTTGACCTGTTGACAAAGCCTGAACGCGTCAGCCGCCCCACCGCGCCGAGGACGCGCTTGCGAAGGTGAAGAGCTTGTGGGCGAGGAAGCTCCAGACGAGCACCGCCCCTGTCGTAAGCGCCTGCGCAGGCAGGTAATGCAGGCCAAGCCCGTCATGCAGCAGGGTCATGCTGGCCCAGGTCATCAGAAAGCCCACCCCGGCGACGAGCGCGAAACGCCAGCCGGCCTCCGCATGGGGGCGGTCTGATTCATAGGTATGGCGGCGATTGAGCCAGTAAGAGACAAGACCGCCGGCCACATAGCCCGCGAGTGTCGCAGGCGCAGGCGCCACGCCGCCCGCCTCCACGAGCGCGATCAGCGTCCCGAAATGGGCGACCGCCGCGGCGAAACCGACAAGCGCGAAGACGATGAACTGGCGGGAGAGCGACACGCCCCGCTTTTAGGCGCGCGCGCCGCGCTTGTCGACCGCAACTTGATCTTAACAATCGGTCGAGATGATGCCGCCATGGACGAAAACCGACACGCCGACAGCGGCAGCCCGCGCCCCTGGGCGCAAGGCCGCAGCTTCCGCCTCGACGCGACAGGGGCTGCGGCGGTGGAGTTCGCGCTCGTCTCCATGCCCTTCATCGTGCTGATCTTCTGTATCATCCAGATGAGCCTCGACTTCCTGTTCTTCTCGCAAGTGGATTACGCGACCCACAAGGCCGCGCAGGCGATCCGCTCCGGCGCGGTGCAGCGCGCGGGCATGTCGGAGGCGACATTCAGGACCACCATCCTGTGCCCGCAATTGCGCATGGTGGATTGCGCCGACGTGAAGCTGAACATGGCGCGCATTCGCGCCAGCGGGGACTGGAGCGGCCCGATCGCCGACCCCCTGACCACCGGCCAGTGGAGATGGTGCCCGAGCGGATCGCGCGACGTCGTGCTCGTTCAGGCTTTCTATCCCATGCCTTTTTTCAGCGTCACATGGGCCGGACAAAGCGCGGCGAACCCACGCCGCTACAAGACCGCCATCGCCATGCGCAACGATCCCTTCGGTCTGCCGGCGCCTTCCGGACCGGGCTGCTGACCATGGCGCAAGCGACACGGCGCAGGGCCAGCGCATTCGCACGCGACGCCAGCGGCGTCTCCGCGATTGAATTCGCGCTCATCGCGCCCATCCTGCTGCTCTTGATGATGGCGAGCGTCGAATTTCAGCGCTATCTGCGCACCAGCCGCCAGCTCGCCAACGCAGCCGACCAGATCGCCACGCTCGTCGCCCAAAGAAGCGAAACGCTTCCGAACTGGGACGCCCTGAGCGAGGATTTCGATTCCGCCTATCAATCCTTCCCCGAAGCGCCCCTGCGCGCGGACGTCGGAACATGGCGCACGGTCTTGCGCCACAGGATCGCGCAGGCGTCCTTTTCAAAGGTCTCGCCAACCTGCACGACCAATTGCGCCTATAATGCGAAAATGTCGTGGATGTGGGGCAGCGGCGCCGCGCCCACGGGCATGGCGCGCCAATGCGGCGCCCTCACCCTTGCGCCCGACGGCGCCGAGCCGAGCGGCGACTCCATTCCCGAACGTCTCGTCGGCCCCGGCTCTGTGATCATCGTCGACCTGTTCTTCGACTATTACCCCGTGTTCGGCTCAACCCTTGTCCAGCCGGTGACGATGGCGAAGACCGGCTACGCCTTTCCCCGTTTCGTCTCGTCCTTCACGCCGACAGGCGGCGCGACGGGACAGGCGGTCGTTTGTCCATGAGCCATCGGGCGCAGCGTTAACGCGCATCAACCAGCATTCGAACGGTTGACGGCGCCCAATAGCAATCTTTCGCCCTTACGCTGGGCGACGGTTTTTTCTGCGAGGACCCCTGAGCATGTTTTCCGCACGCCTTTTTCTGCGCCGCATGGCGAGCCGCGCACGCGGCTTCGCGCGCGACCGGCAGGGAAACGTCGCCCTGCTGACGGGCCTTCTCGCCGTTCCGCTCGTGGGCGCCGTCGGCTTCGGCATCGACTACACGCGCGCGGTCAATTACCGCATCAAGCTCGACGCCGCCGCAAATGCGGCCTCCCTCGCCGCCATCGACACCGCGCGCGCGCTGATGGCGGCCAATCCCAATCTGACGGAAGCCGATGTGCGGGCCGCCTCGGTCGCGAAGGCGCAGCAAGTGTTCACTTCGCTCGCGCCTGTTGAATCGACGCCGATCGTCAGCTCCAACTTTCTCCTCGATCGCGTGGGCCGCACGTTCAGCGCCAGCGGATCTTATTCCGCCTATATGCCGACGACCTTCACCGCCGTTCTGGGCGTCGCCAGGCTCGACATCGTCGGCGCGATCAAGAGCGACGGCGCCATGGCGCCGCCGCTCCCCAACGATCCGAACATCCTCGTCAAGGAAGAGGCGCTGAGCGCCACCGGCCTCGTCAGCGGCCGATCCTACATCGTGCTTAACGAGTTCAACGGCTGGAAATCCGCCGGCGGGCTCGAGATAAGCCTCGCGCGAAACTACACGACCGATCCCACGCCGTTCGCCTCACCCTTCGCCATCGAACTCGACAGCTTCCAAAACGCGTCCGCCTCCCAGAAGGTCTATCTGAACGCCGGCCCCTATGAGGTTCGCTATTTCTTCAACGAGCGCATCGCCTACAGCGATTACAGCCCCGGATGGCTGTGCGGCTCGCGGCCATCCGACGTGGACTGGGCGAACGCACAGGAGGGCAACTGGGGCGCTCAGACGAACCGCATCGCCTTCTATTTCGATCCGGCGTTCAACGACACGCCTCCAGCCAATCTCACGCCAGCCACGCATAACATGATCGACGCATGCGTGGTGAGCGGCGGCAATTGGATCGAGCGCAGCATCAAGGTGACCGTCAATACGCCCGGCTATTTCTGGCTGACGATCCAGGCGGAAGGCGCCAGCGATCGGTTTGGCGGCGTGGTGTCCGACATACGCCTGTGCAAAGTCGCATGCCCCGGCGCGCCGTTGGAAAGCTTTCCCTGGCCGGCAGGCTCAGTTCTGTTCAAAGACGATTTCTCCACGCCGTCAGGCTCCGGCGCGTGGACGGAGCGCACGCTCGACGAATCGGGGGACAATCTGGGCTGGGCGCGGCTGCCGATCGGCTGGACCACCTGGCCCATCAATCAGGTGGACTTCGCCACCTACATGCTCAACGGCGTGACGACGCCGCGGCTGGGGCTTGACGCCACCTATCTGAGAAACTCGGCCGGCGTGACGACCGAATCGACCTCCAATCGTTCGATCAGCCGACGCTTCTTTCTGGCTCCCGGCTATTACAGCGTGCGCTACGTCTATTTGTCGGTCCAGACGCCAAGCGTCTTCTCGGGCGTCTTGTGCGGCCTCGCCAATCATGCGTCCAACCTCGCGACGGCGGGCACAAACTCCTTCGCCGGGCGCGTGTTCATGGACGCTGACCTGAGATACAGCCATCCCGAAGTCCGGCCGGTCGTGCGCTCCCTCGCGTATTGGCGCAACCCGGATGGATCGGGCGGGTCCCTGCCGCGCCTGCCATCCACAGCCATCGACGCCTGCGCCTATTCCGCGACCCCCGCCCAGCGCAATGTGGCGGTGAAGATCGTGAAGCCCGGATTTTACTGGCTGACGTTCTCCGGCGAAGGCGCCGCCGACGAGGTCGGCGCAAGCATCTCGAAAGTGAGCCTGGTCGCTCTGGGCGGCCTCTCCATGGCCGCCCCGCCCGCCTCTCCGACGACCATTCCCGCCCCCGGCCTCGCGCCGGGGACGGCGATCATCCTCAACGGCGTGCAGATCTCCTCAAACTAGGGCTTTGCGGGCGCGCGGGACAAGCCCCGCGCGCAGCGGTGGAGAAAGGCTGGCGAGGGGTTCACACCACCCCTGATTTGGTCTAGACGGTCGTGACCTCAGGTCGGGGCTCCCGCCTGAACGCCCTTGTAGGGTTTTCGGAGGACGCGCTCCGGCCATTCGAGGCCGCCAAGCGCGGCCTTTTTTTGTGCGCGAAGCGCGCGACCCGCAGACCAACGGACGACCATGCCCAGACGGACAGACATCCACACGATCATGATCATCGGCGCAGGGCCGATCATCATCGGACAGGCCTGCGAGTTCGACTATTCCGGCACGCAGGCCTGCAAGGCGCTGCGCGAGGAGGGCTATCGCATCGTCCTCGTGAACTCCAATCCGGCGACGATCATGACGGACCCGGACATGGCCGACCGCACCTATGTGGAGCCGATCACGCCGGAGATCGTCGCCAAGATCATCGAGAAGGAGCGCGGCGACCGTGCGAAGGGATTCGCCCTGCTGCCGACGATGGGCGGCCAGACCGCGCTCAATTGCGCGCTCTCGCTCAAGCAGATGGGCGTGCTCGAGAAGTTCGACGTCGAGATGATCGGCGCCACCGCCGAGGCGATCGACAAGGCCGAAGACCGCCAGCTCTTCCGCGAAGCCATGATGAAGATCGGGCTCGACACGCCCCGCTCGCGGCTCGCCAACGCCTCGGACCTGAAGAAAGTCGACAAGGAGGCCTTCCAGCGCCAGAGCGCGGAAATCGCCGCGCGCCACGCGGACCCCGTCGAACGCCAGAAGGCCGTGGAGGCCTTTGCGCGCGATTGGGACTCCAACGAGCCCGAACGCAAGCGCCGCTACGTTTCGAAAGGCCTGCAGGAAGCGCTTGAAGCGCTCGACGACGTGGGCCTGCCCGCCATCATCCGCCCCTCCTTCACCATGGGCGGCACGGGCGGCGGCATCGCCTACGACAAGAACGAATACATCGAAATCGTCCAGTCAGGCCTCGACGCCTCGCCGACCACGGAAGTTCTCATTGAGGAAAGCGTGCTCGGCTGGAAGGAGTACGAGATGGAGGTCGTCCGCGACAAGGCGGACAATTGCATCATCGTCTGCTCCATCGAGAACGTCGATCCGATGGGCGTGCACACGGGCGATTCCATCACCGTCGCGCCGGCGCTCACGCTGACCGACAAGGAATACCAGATCATGCGCGACGCCTCGATCGCGGTGTTGCGCGAGATCGGCGTCGAGACGGGCGGCTCGAACGTGCAGTTCGCGGTCAATCCCGACAACGGCCGCATGATCGTGATCGAGATGAACCCGCGCGTGTCGCGCTCCTCCGCGCTCGCCTCCAAGGCGACGGGTTTTCCCATCGCGAAAGTCGCCGCCAAACTCGCGGTGGGCTACACGCTCGACGAGATCGCCAACGACATCACGGGCGGGGCGACGCCGGCCTCCTTCGAGCCCACGATCGATTACGTCGTGACGAAAGCGCCGCGTTTCGCCTTTGAGAAATTCCCCGGCGCCGAACCCACGCTCACCACCGCCATGAAATCGGTGGGCGAGTCGATGGCGATCGGCCGCACCTTCGCGGAATCGCTGCAGAAGGCGCTGCGCTCGCTGGAGACGGGACTCTCCGGCCTCGACGAGGTTGAGATCGAGGGCCTCGGCCAGGGCGACGACATGAACGTGCTGCGCCGCGCGCTGGGTTCGCCCACGCCTGACCGCCTGCTGGTGGTTGGCCAGGCGCTGCGTCTTGGCATGAGCGTCGAGGACATCTATCGCGCCTGCAAGATCGAGCGCTGGTTCATCGAGCGCCTCGCGGAGATCGTCGCGCTCGAGAAGCGCGTGCAGGCCCATGGCCTGCCGCAGGACGCCGACAATCTGCGCATGTTGAAGGCCGCGGGCTTCTCCGACGTGCGCCTCGCCTCGCTTTCAGGCGCGAACGAGACGGACGTTCGCGCGCTGCGCCACAAGCTCGGCGTGCGCCCCGTCTACAAGCGCATCGACACCTGCGCGGCCGAGTTCGCATCGCCCACCGCCTATATGTATTCGACCTATGAGGCGCCTTTCGCCGGCGCGCAGGCCGTATGCGAAGCGCGCCCCAGCGACAAGCAGAAGGTCTTCATTCTCGGCGGCGGCCCCAACCGCATCGGTCAGGGCATCGAGTTCGACTATTGCTGCGTGCACGCCTGTTTCGCGCTGAGCGACGCGGGCTATGAAACGATCATGATCAACTGCAATCCGGAGACGGTCTCCACCGACTACGACACGTCGGACCGCCTCTATTTCGAGCCGCTCACGGCCGAAGACGTGCTGGAGATCATGGACAAGGAGCGGCTGAACGGCGAGCTGAAAGGCGCCATCGTCCAGTTCGGCGGCCAGACGCCCCTCAAGCTCGCCCATTCGCTGCAGCAGGCGGACGTGCGCATTCTCGGCACGTCGGTGGATTCCATCGACCTCGCCGAAGACCGCGACCGCTTCAAGCGCCTGCTCGACAAGCTCGGGCTGAAACAGCCGAAGAACGGCATCGCCTATTCGGTGGAGCAATCGCGCATCGTGGCCGCCGAACTCGGCCTGCCGCTCGTCGTGCGCCCCTCCTACGTGCTGGGCGGACGCGCGATGGCGATCATCCGCGACACGGCCGCCCTCGACGAATATCTGCTCGGCACGTTGCCAAGCCTCATCCCCTCGGAGGTGAAGGCGCGCTATCCCAACGACAAGACGGGACAGATCAACACGGTGCTCGGCAAGAACCCGCTTCTGTTCGACCGCTATCTGTCGGATGCGGTGGAAGTGGACGTGGACTGCCTGTGCGACGGCAAGGATGTGTTCGTCGCCGGCATCATGGAGCACATCGAGGAAGCGGGCATCCATTCGGGCGATTCCGCCTGTTCGCTGCCGCCGCGCTCGCTCTCGCGCGAGACCCTCGCGCTTTTGGAGGGGCAGACGCGCAAGCTCGCGCTGGCGCTTGAGGTCGGCGGACTGATGAACGTGCAGTACGCGCTGAAGGACGGCGAGATCTACGTGCTCGAAGTCAATCCGCGCGCCTCGCGCACCGTGCCCTTCGTCGCCAAGGTCATCGGCTATCCGATCGCCAAGATCGCCTCGCGCGTGATGGCGGGCGAGAGCCTAGCCTCCTTCGCGCTGACGCAGCGCGAGCTCGCCCATGTGGGCGTGAAGGAAGCCGTGTTCCCCTTCGCGCGCTTCCCCGGCGTGGATACGGTGCTGGGGCCGGAGATGCGCTCCACGGGCGAGGTGATCGGGCTCGATTCCTCCTTCGCCACCGCCTTCGCCAAGAGCCAGCTTGGCGCAGGCGCCAAAGTGCCCACCGGCGGCGCGGTCTTCATGAGCGTGCGCGACGACGACAAGCCGCGCATGCTGGAGACTGCGAAGCTCCTCGCATCGCTTGGCTTCCGCATTCAGGCGACCGGCGGCACGCAGCGCTACCTTGAGGAGCGCGGCGTTTCCGCCCAGCGCGTGAACAAGGTCTCGGAAGGCCGCCCCCACGTGGTGGACGCGATCAAGAACGGCGGCGTGCAGCTCGTGTTCAACACGACCGAGGGCGCACAGGCCCTCTCCGACTCCCGTTCCCTTAGACGAGCGGCCCTCTTGCACAAGGTGCCATATTATACCACCCTCGCCGGAGCGGTCGCCGCAGCCCAGGGCATTCGGGCCTACAAGGGCGGCGATCTGGAAGTTCGGGCCTTGCAGGACTATTTCTCAGCGTAAGCCTAGACCCGTCCGTCTCGCTCCGGCGCGGCGGATCGCATGTCCGGAGGACCGCCCCCGTGGGGGCGGGATCCGCCGGGTCCGAAAAGTCAATCGCTCGCCACTCAGGGACATCACCGGCTTGCGCCGGCCCGGCGGGCTTTTGAACCATTCAACCAAGGAGCCCGCTGGCTTTTGCGGGAAGGGTAAAATGGAAAAGATTCCGATGACCGTCGCGGGCTACGCCGCCCTCGAACAGGAGCTGAAGCACCGCCAGCAGGTCGAGCGCCCGCGGATCATCCAGGCGATCGCGGAAGCGCGCTCCCATGGCGACCTTTCCGAAAACGCCGAATATCATTCGGCCAAGGAATCGCAGTCGCTCAACGAAGGCCGCATCGCGGAGCTGGAGGACAAGCTCTCCCGCGCGGAGGTCATCGACGTGTCGAAACTGGGCGGCGACACCGTGAAGTTCGGCGCCACCGTCACCCTCGTGGACGAAGACACCGACGAGGAGAAGAAATATCAGATCGTCGGCGAGAGCGAGGCGGACGTGAAAAGCGGCAAGGTGTCGATCACCTCGCCCATCGCGCGCGCGCTCATCGGCAAGCGCGTCGGCGACGCCGTTGAGGTGAACACGCCCGGCGGCGGCAAGAGCTATGAAATCCTCGGGATCGCCTTCGTGTGACGACGGCGCCTCCGCAGGCGCCGGCCGCCGGCGCCTCGCTCCTTCCGCCTGACCTGCGCACGCTCATCCTGTCCTGCGGCAAAGCGGGACATGACGCCAACAGTCTGGGAATCGCTGCGGCGCTGGGGCTTTCGCCCCGCGTCCATCGCATCGCGCCGCGCCGGCTGTATTCGCTCGCCGCGCCCTATGGCCCCGCCGATCCGCGCGACGTGGTCGATGCGGACTGGCCGCAGCTCGTCATCGCATCGGGTCGCGAGACCGCGCCGGTCCTGCGCGCCTATGGCGCGCGCAATCGCGCCGCCTTCACGCTCTATCTGCAGGATCCGCGCGCATGGCGCAGCGCCTATGACATGATCTGGACGCCCGCCCACGACAGCGCGCAGGGCCCCAACATCGTCAAGACGCTGCTCTCGCCCCATCCGCTGCGCCCGCACGCGCTGGCGCAGGCGCGCGCCCATCCCGATCCGCGCATCGCCGCGCTCGACGCGCCGCGCCTCGCCCTCATGATCGGCGGACCCAGCAAGGCGCATCGCTTCGAGGAACGCGACGCGCAGGCGCTGATCGCCATCGCGCGTCAGGGGGCGGCGCAGGGTTTCTCCATCATGGCGACGCCCTCACGCCGCACGCCGCGCGATTTCATGGCCCGGCTCGCGGACGCGCTCGCAGACCTGCCCTCCGCGCGCCGCTTCCTGTGGGACGGGGCGGGCGACAATCCCTATCTCTCGATGCTCGCCAACGCGCAGGCGATTCTCGTCACCGCCGACAGCGTGAACATGGTGGGCGAGGCCGCCGCCACGGGGGCGCCCACCCATGTCTATGAACCCAGCGGCGGCGCGCCCAAGATCACGCGCTTTCTGGAGGGCGTGATCGCGGCAGGCCTCGCCCGGCGCTACGCCGGCGCCTTCGAGAGCTGGGCGAGCGCCCCCAGCGACCCCACCGACGAGATCGCCCGCGAGGCGGCCCGGCGCATTCTCGCCAAATCGTCGAAACAGGCCTGATTTCCCCGAGCTTTGCACAGGCTGCAGGGCCCCGCTCGCTTGCCGCGCGAGCCCCGCGTCCATAACATGGCGGAACAAGCGGCCGCGCATGACTGCGCACGCGCCGCGCCCGTTCCAACCAGAGACCCGGCCCGCCATGTCTTCGCCCGCCACGTCTTCGCCCGCCAAATCCGCGCCCGTCCACGCCAGGCTGATCATCATCGGCTCCGGCCCGGCGGGATACACCACGGCCATCTATGCGGCCCGCGCCATGCTGGAGCCTGTGCTGATCTCCGGCTTCGAGCCCGGCGGCCAGCTGATGATCACCACGGACGTGGAGAATTATCCCGGCTTCGCCGACCCCATCCAGGGTCCCTGGCTCATGGAGCAGATGCGCAAACAGGCCGAGCATGTGGGCGCGAAAATGGTCTCGGACCATGTGACCGCGGTCGACCTTGCGAAGCGCCCCTTCACGCTCTCCTGCGACAGCGGCGCGACATGGACCTGCGACGCGCTCGTCATCGCCACCGGGGCGAAGGCGAAATGGCTGGGCCTGCCGAGCGAGGAGAAGTTCAAGGGCTATGGCGTCTCCGCCTGCGCGACCTGCGACGGCTTCTTCTATCGCGGCAAGGAAGTGATCGTCGTCGGCGGCGGCAATTCCGCGGTTGAGGAAGCGCTCTATCTGGCGAACCTCGCCTCGAAAGTCACCGTCGTCCATCGCCGCGATTCCTTCCGCGCCGAACGCATCCTGCAGGAGCGTCTGTTCAAGCACCCGAAGATCGAGGTCGTGTGGAACCATGCGATCGACGAGATTATGGGCGACGAAAGTCCGCCGGGCGTCACCAGCGCGCGGCTGAAGAACGTGCAGAACGGCGAGACGCGCGTCGTGAAGGTGGACGGCGTGTTCGTCGCCATCGGCCATGCGCCCGCCTCCGAACTGTTCAAGGGCCAGATCGAGATCCGCCCCAACGGCTATATCAAGACCGCGCCCAATTCGACGGCGACCAACATTCCCGGCGTATTCGCCGCCGGCGACGTCGCCGACGACGTGTATCGCCAGGCAGTGACTGCGGCTGGCCTCGGCTGCATGGCGGCGCTGGAGGCCGAACGCTTCCTCGCCGCGCATGAAACCCACGCGAAAGCCGCCGAATAAGAGGCGCAGGAGATGGACTGGGACAAGCTGCGCGTCTTCCATGCGGCCGCCGAAGCGGGCTCCTTCACCCATGCCGGCGACGCATTGGGCCTGAGCCAGTCGGCGGTGAGCCGACAGGTGAGCGGGCTCGAGGCTGATCTGCAGGCGCCCCTGTTCCACCGCCATGCGCGCGGCCTCATCCTGACCGAACAGGGCGAGGTGCTCTATCGCACCGTGCGCGACATCGTGATGAAGCTTGAAGCCGCGCGCTCGCGCCTGTCGGACACGCGCGAGCGCCCGCGCGGCGAATTGCGCGTCACCACCACGGTGGGCATCGGCACGAACTGGCTGACGCCGCGCATCGGCGAGTTCATCGAACTTTATCCCGACATCAAGGTGACGCTGCTTCTGTCCGACGACGAGCTCGACCTGTCGATGCGCGAGGCCGATGTGGCGATCCGCGTGCGCGAGCCCGTGCAGCCGGACCTGATCCGCCGTCGTCTCTTCACCATGCATTTCCACGCCTATGCGGCGCCGCTCTATCTGAAGCGCTTCGGCGAACCCAAGACGCTCGACGAGCTCGACAACCACCGCATCCTCACCTACGGCGTCTCGGCCCATTCCTATCTGGACGCGATCAACTCGCTCCATTTCGCCGGCCGCGAGGCCAAGGAGCCGCGCCCTTCCTCGCTCAAGGTGAACAACATCTCCGCCCTGCGCCGGGCGGTGGAGAACGGCGTGGGCATCGCGATCCTGCCGGATTATCTCGCGCTGGCGGACACGAGCCTCGTGCGCATCCTGCCGCAGGCGGACATGCCCGAGCTTGAGTGCTTCCTCGTCTATGCCGAGGAGTTGAAGAACGTCGCGCGCGTGCGCGTCTTCCGCGATTTCCTCGTCGCCAACGCCCAGCGCTGGGACTACTAGTCAAGCTCAGGATTTAGCGATCCCCATGCGCGAAACGCATGGCGCTTATGCGAATCCCTGTCTTGCGCCGCGCTGGGCGCATTGCGATTGTGATGACGGCTGGGGATTGGCGCTTCGCCCCCTCCCTTCCGGCGCGGCGCCGCAAAATCCCCAAGCCAACCCCTCTGATGGCGCCTGGCGAAGCCGGGTTGTCGGCCGGACAGTGATGTCCGGCCTTTTTTCTTTCTCCCGTTGACGGCCCGAAGGGCTCGGCCATGATGGCGCCCGAGCGCGCGAAAGAAGCGCGCCGGGAGGATTTCCATGGACCGCAGACAAGCCTTGCGACAGGGCCTGGCGCTCGCCGGCGCCGGATTGGCGCATCTCAGCCTCGGCGCGCCCGCCCGCGCCCAGCAAAAGCTCATTCCCGTGAAATGCGGCGTGCCGAACGCGGCGACCGACGTGGGCTATTTCGTCGCCCATGCGAAGGGCTATTTCAAAGAGGAAGGGCTCGACGTCTCCTTCACGCCCTTCCCCTCCGCCGCCACCATGATCGCGCCCCTCGCCTCCGGCGAATTGCAAGTGGGCGCGGGCGGGCCTTCGGCCGGCCTCTACAACGCGATCTCGCGCGGCATGGACATCCGCATCGTCGCCGACAAGAGCAAGAACGTCGTCAATCGCGGCAGCCAGAAACTGCTGGTGCGCAAGGCGCTCGTGGAGAGCGGCCGCGTGAAGACGCTCGCCGATCTCAAGGGCCTCAAATTCGCCAATGGCGCGCCCGGCTCCTCGGCCTCCTCCGTCATCTACAAAGTGCTGCAGAAAGCCGGGCTCGAAGCCTCCGACATCACCGAAGTGTCGATGAGCTTTCCCCAGCAGGTGGCCGCGCTGGAAAGCGGCGCGATCGATTTCGCCATGCCGCCTGATCCCGCGACCACGCTCGCGCTCAATCGCGGCGTCGCCGTCTCCCTGCTCAACGGCTGGGACGTCTATCCCGTGCACCAGATCGCGGTGACGCTCTATTCAGGCCGCTTCGCCACGCAGCAGCCCGACGCCGCGCGCCGCTTCATGCGCGCATTCCTCAAGGGCGTGCGCTATCACAACGACGCGCTCAACGAGAAGGGCGAATTCTCCGGCGCCAAGGGCGACGAAGTGGTGAAAATCCTCACCGAATACGGGCCTTTCAAGGATCCCGCGCTCTACCGCTCGTTCATTCTCGCCTTCTGCGATCCCGACGGCGGGCTGCATATGGAGAGCCTGAAGGAGGACATCGAAATCTTCCAGAAGCTGAAGCTTCTGGAGAAGCCGGTGGACATCAACCAGGTCGTCGATCTCTCCTTCCGCGACTGGGCGCTGAAAGAGCTCGGCCCCTACAAGAAATCCTGACGCGCAGGCGCCCGCGCGCCGCGCGAATTGAAACGCTCATGACATTTGAAACGCTCATGACATGCGGCCCGCCCATTCGGGCGGGCCGTTTGCGTCACATAAAGAGCTTTTCTTTCTCAAGCCCCTTGTAGAGATGGGCGACGTAATCGCCGTAGCCGTTCCACATCAGCGTTGGCACGCGCTTACCTTCGCCCAGCACTTCCTCCGTCGCCTGACTCCAGCGCGGATGCGCGACCTGCGGATTGACGTTCGCCCAGAAGCCGTATTCCTGCGGCTGCAACGCCTCCCAGAAACTCTTGGGCCGCTCCGCCGTGAAAGTGATGCGGCGGATCGATTTCACCGCCTTGAACCCATATTTCCACGGCATGTGAACGCGCAGCGGCGCGCCATATTGCTTGGGCAGCGGCTTGCCATAGGCGCCCGTCACCATGAAGGCGAGTTCGTTCGTCGCCTCCTCGATCGTGCATCCGTCCACATAGGGCCATGGATACCAGGTCTGACGCTGGCCCGACGCGATCTTGGGATCGAGGAACGTCTCCATGCGGATGTATTTGGCGCCCGACGCAGGCGCCGCGAGATCGACGAGCGCCTTCATGGGAAAGCCGGTCCAGGGCACGGTCATGCCCCACGCTTCGACGCAGCGCAGACGATACAGCCGCTCCTCAAGCTGAACGGCCTTCAAAAGATCGTCGATCCCGATCTCGCGCTCCTTGGCGACGAGCCCGTCGATCTTGATGAGCCAGGGCCGCGTCTCGAGACGCTGCGCAGCCGCCGCGATGTTTTTGGTGGAGCCGAATTCGTAGAAATTGTTGTAGCGCGAGGTGACGTCTTCAGGCGTCAGCGCCCTGTCGAGCGCATAGGCTTCGTTGCGGCGCGCTGGATAGAGCGCGGCGGAGGGATCGGCCTGCTGGGCCTGCGCGCCCTGCGGCAGAAGGCCTGCGGCGCCGATCGCGCCCGCGCCCGCCACGATGGCGCGCCGGTTGAAGAACAAATGCTCCGGCGTGGCCCGGCTCTCGGGAATCTCCCAGCCCCTGCGATGAATCACGTGCATGACGAACCCTCCTCGCGCGCCGCCTGAAGCCTTGCCTTCGCCCCCGCCTTGCCGGATGCTGCGGCCTTCGCAAGCGCCGCGGCGGCGCGGGACAGATTATAGGGCGGGCGTTCGCACATGGCGAAAGCGGTCATCGGCATTATCGGCGGCTCTGGCGTTTACGATCTGCCCGGCCTTGTGGATTTGCGCGAGGAGCGCATCGACACGCCATGGGGCGAGCCCTCCGACGCCCTGCGCTTCGGCCGCGTGGGAGACGTGGATTGCGTCTTTCTGCCCCGGCATGGGCGCGGCCATCGCCTCTCGCCATCCGGCATCAATTACCGCGCCAACATCCATGCGCTGAAAAGCGTCGGCGTGACCGATCTCATCTCCGTCTCGGCCTGCGGGTCGTTCAAACAGGAATTGCATCCGGGCATGTTCGTGCTCGTCGATCAATTCATCGACCGCACGCAGGGGCGGGCCTCCTCCTTCTTCGGCGACGGCTGCGTGGCCCATGTCTCCATGGCGCGCCCGGTCGCGCCGCGCCTGCAGGATCGCCTTGCGGCGGCCGCGCAGGCGGAAGGCCTGCCGCATGTGCGCGGCGGCGTCTATGTGTGCATGGAGGGCCCGCAATTCTCCTCCTACGCCGAATCCCTCGCCTACAAGGCCATGGGATGCGACGTGATCGGCATGACCGCCATGCCGGAGGCGAAACTCGCGCGCGAGGCCGAGCTTTCCTACGCCATCGTCGCCATGGTGACGGATTACGATTGCTGGGCGCCTGACCACGAGGCGGTGGAAGTGTCCGCGATCATCAAGGTCGTGCGCGACAACGCCGCGAAGGCGGCGCGCCTGCTCGCGCGCGCGCTGCGCGACTTTCCAGCCGAACATGAGCCCTGCCCGATCGGATCGGACCGCGCGCTCGACACCGCGCTCATCACCGCGCCCGACGCGCGCGACCCCGCGCTCCTGCGCAAGCTCGAAGTCATCCTGCGCCGCGTGAATGCGCGCTAGCGGCCGCGCTACAGCCGGTGCATGTCCATGAAGCCCCACCAGCTCATCATGCCGCCAAGCCCGCCGAACAGCGCGCGCACGAGCACGCCTGCGAGCATCAGGATCAGCATGACGATGAAGGCCGCCGGAATCATCGCCAGCGCAGCCTTGACGAAAAAGAGCACGAGACGGCCGAATGAAATGTCGAGATCGATGAGCGCGACGCGCTCGGGCAGGCGGGGCGACGGCGCGTCAGGGCGTGCGGCGTCTGTCATGGAGCTCTCCTGCTTGCTTTCACTCCCCCCAGGATCAATTCTAGCGCGGGCGCAAGCCATGCGCGAGCGCGCATGCGCCGCAGCGCAGCTCCATCGCCCGGCCACAGGAAAGACCCGATCCGCATGAACCTCGACAGCGACCTGAAGGACGCCATCCGCACGATCCCGGATTATCCCAAGCCCGGCATCCTGTTTCGCGACATCACCACCCTGCTTGGCTCGCCGGCCGCCTTTCGCCGCGCGGTGGACCAATTGGTTGCGCCCTGGGCGGGCGGCAAGATCGACAAGGTGGCGGGGGTCGAGGCGCGGGGCTTCATTCTCGGCGGCGCCGTGGCGCATCAATTGTCAGCGGGCTTCGTGCCGATCCGCAAGAAGGGCAAACTGCCCCACGCGAAAGTCTCTATCGCCTATTCGCTGGAATATGGCGTGGACGAGATGGAGATGCACAGCGACGCGGTGAACCCCGGCGAGCGCGTAATCCTGATCGACGATCTCATCGCCACCGGCGGAACGGCCGAGGGCGCGGTTAAACTCCTGAAATCGATCGGCGCGGAAGTGGTTGCGGCCTGTTTCGTCATCGACCTGCCGGACCTTGGCGGCGCGCGCAAGATCGAGGCGCTCGGCGTGCCGGTGCGCACGCTCATGGCGTTCGAGGGCCATTGAGCGCGCGCGGCGCGCTTCAATTCGCGAAGCGGAAATGCAGGCAATCGCCGTCCTGCACCACGTACTCCTTGCCTTCGAGGCGAAACTTGCCCGCCTCGCGCGCGCCGGCCTCGCCGTTGTGCGCGACGTAATCGGCGTAGGCGACCGTCTCGGCGCGGATGAAGCCCTTCTCGAAATCCGTATGGATGACGCCGGCGGCCTGCGGCGCCTTCGTGCCTTTCTCGATCGTCCAGGCGCGCGCCTCTTTCGGCCCCACGGTGAAATAGGTGACGAGCTGCAGCAGATCGTAGCCCGCGCGGATCACGCGGTTGAGGCCGGGCTCCGCAAGGCCTACGGCCTCGAGATAATCCTTCTGCTCCTCGGGCGGGAGCACCGCGATCTCGCTCTCGATCTTCGCTGACACGACGACGGCGACCGCGCCTTCGGACGCCGCGCGGGCGCGCACTTTCTCGGAGAAGGAATTGCCCTTGTCGGCGCTCGCCTCCTCCACGTTGCAGACGTAGAGAACCGGCTTGGAGGAAAGTAATTGCAGCCCCTGAAAAGCCTTGCGCTCATCGGGGCCGACGTCGGCGGTGCGCGCAGGCCGGCCTTCGCGCAGAACCGCGAGGCAGCGCGTCATGAGATCCATCTGCTCCTTGGCGTCCTTGTCGCCGCTCTTGGCTTTCTTCTCGAGCGGCGCGATGCGCTTCTCAAGGCTCTCGAGATCGGCGAGCATCAATTCGGTCTCGATGGTCTCGATGTCGTTGATCGGATCGACCTTGCCTTCCACATGGGTGATGTCGCCGTCTTCGAAACAGCGCACCACATGGGCGATGGCGTCACATTCGCGAATATTGGCGAGAAACTGGTTGCCGAGTCCCTCGCCCTTCGAAGCGCCGCGCACGAGCCCTGCGATGTCCACGAAGGTCAGGCGCGTGGGGATGATCTCCTTCGAGGCGGCGATTTTCGCCAGCGACTCAAGGCGCGGATCGGGCACGGCGACGTCGCCCACGTTCGGCTCGATGGTGCAGAACGGATAATTGGCCGCCTGCGCCGCCGCCGTCTGGGTGAGCGCGTTGAAGAGGGTCGACTTGCCGACGTTCGGCAGGCCGACGATGCCGCATTTGAAGCCCATGGGATCGGTCTCGTCCTGTCGCGGCCCGCGGCCGCACTCCGGCCCGCATAGACCCCAAGCGGCGCAGCCATGTCAAATAGAGCGGCGCAGCCATGTCAAATAGAGCGGCGCAGCCCTGTCAAATAGAGCGGCGCTCAGCCCCGCTTGCGCCCGCGCGGCCGGCCGTTCTTGGACGTGCGCGAGGCGCCCTTGGGGCGCGCCTCCCCGCCGCCGAAATTGTGCGGGCCCATGTCCTCGTCGGTGGGCTTGCGCAGGCGCGAGCCGGACGCGGGCGCGGCGGCGGGCAGATTGGCTGCGCGGCCGTATTTGCGCGCGCCTGCGAAGGCGCCCGCGCGCTCCTCCACCTCGCCCTGGCTCGCCATGGGATCGTCGGCGAGCGCAAGTTCGGTCGCCTGCAGGCGCTTGATCTCGTCGCGCAGCCGCGCGGCCTCCTCGAACTCCAGATTCGCCGCCGCCTCGCGCATGCGCTTTTCGAAATCGGCGAGCGTCGCCTTGAAATTGTGCCCCTGCGCCGGCGCCTGCGCGAGGCCGGCGTCCACGGTGACGTGGTCCTGTTCGTAGACGGAGCCCAGAATGTCCTGGATGCCGCGGCGGATCGTGGCGGGCGTGATGCCGTGCTGCGCGTTATAGGCCGCCTGTTTCTCACGTCGGCGCGCGGTCTCCTCCATGGCGCGCTGCATGGAGCCGGTCACATGATCGGCGTAGAGCACCACCTTGCCGTCCACGTTGCGCGCGGCGCGGCCGATGGTCTGGATCAGCGAGGTCTCGCTGCGCAGGAAGCCCTCCTTGTCCGCATCGAGAATGCCCACGAAAGCGCATTCGGGAATGTCGAGGCCCTCGCGCAAAAGGTTGATGCCCACCAGCACGTCGAAAGCGCCGAGCCGCAGGTCGCGGATGATCTCGATGCGCTCGATCGTGTCGATGTCGGAATGCATGTAGCGCACGCGAACGCCGTTCTCATGCAGATATTCGGTGAGGTCTTCCGCCATGCGCTTGGTGAGCACGGTGACGAGCGAGCGATAGCCCTTGCGCGCGGTCTCGCGCACTTCGCCCAGAAGATCGTCCACCTGCGCGCGCGCGGGACGCACCTCCACCGGCGGATCGATGAGCCCTGTGGGGCGGATCAGCTGCTCCACGAACACGCCGCCGCTTTGCTCCATCTCCCACGGGCCGGGCGTGGCGGAGACGTGGATCGTCTGCGGCCGCATCGCCTCCCACTCCTCGAAGCGCAGCGGGCGGTTGTCCATGCAGGAGGGCAGGCGGAATCCATATTCCGCCAGCGTCGCCTTGCGGCGGAAGTCGCCGCGGTACATGCCGCCGATCTGGGGCACGGTGACATGGCTCTCGTCGATGAAGACGAGCGCGTTGTCGGGCAGATATTCGAACAGCGTCGGCGGCGGCTCGCCCGGCTTGCGGCCGGTTAGATAGCGCGAATAATTCTCGATGCCCGCGCACGAGCCCGTCGCCTCCAGCATCTCCAGATCGAACATGGTGCGCTGCTCGAGCCTCTGCGCCTCCAGCAGCCGGCCCTGCGCATAAAGCTCCTCGAGCCGCTGCTTCAGCTCGAACTTTATGCCCTGAATCGACTGGATCAGCGTCGGGCGCGGCGTGACGTAATGCGAATTGGCGTAGACCTTCACGAATTCGAGGTCCTGCGTCTTCTTTCCCGTCAGCGGATCGAACTCGACGATGCTCTCCACCTCGTCGCCGAAGAAGCCGATGCGCCAGGCGCGGTCTTCATAGTGGGCGGGGAAAAGCTCGATCGTGTCGCCGCGCACGCGAAAGACGCCGCGCGAGAAATCGCCCATCGAGCGCTTGTATTGCAGCGCCACGAGATCGGCGATCAGCTGACGCTGGTCGATGCGCTCGCCCAGTTTCAGCGAGAAGGTCATCGCGGTGTAGGTCTCCACCGAGCCGATGCCGTAGATGCAGGAGACCGAGGCGACGATGATGACGTCGTCGCGCTCCAGCAGCGCGCGCGTGGCCGCGTGGCGCATGCGGTCGATCTGCTCGTTGATGGAGGATTCCTTCTCGATATAGGTGTCCGTGCGCGGCACATAGGCCTCGGGCTGGTAATAGTCGTAGTAGGAGACGAAATATTCGACCGCGTTGTTGGGGAAGAAATTCTTGAACTCGCCATAGAGCTGGGCGGCCAGCGTCTTGTTGGGCGCGAGGATCAGCGCGGGCCGGTTCGTGCGCGCGATGACCTGCGCCATGGTGAACGTCTTGCCGGAGCCCGTGACGCCCAGCAGCACCTGATCGCGCTCGTTCTGCCGCGCGCTGTCCACAAGCGCGTCGATGGCGGCGGGCTGATCGCCCTTGGGGTCATATTCGGACACGAGGTCGAAGCGAATGCCGCCTTCCGATTTCTCCGGGCGGGCGGGCCGATGCGGCGTCCACGGACGCTTCTCGCGCAGGTTGGGATCGCCGAGCTCAAGCAGCTCCTTCAGCGATTCCGCCGTCGTGGCGGCGCCCGTCACGCCCTGCGGGCGGGGACGCACGCGGGTGGGCTTGTCGAGGCCGAGCCGCGCCGACAAGGCGGGATCGATCCCCGTCGGGGCGCCGACGTCGAATCCCGCCTGCGGCGCTTCGCCGAAGCCCGTGGGCGCGCCGGCGCGCAATTTGGGGTTCAGCAATTCGGCGAGATGGTCGTCGAGCGGCTGCACGTCCGGGCGCGAGGCCCGGGAGCGCGGCGCGCGCGTCGGCCGGGAGCCGGCGGGCGATTTGCTGGGAGGTTTGGCCATGGCCGCAATATGGGGCGAGTCCCCCGCGGGAGGAAGCGCAAGAACGCATGCAAGAACGCTTGGAGTAGAAAAGTCGCGGATAGGTGAAAAAGGGTCGCGCGGCCGGGGACGAGCTTGCGGCGGCCCTCGCCGGCCCTAAATCCCCGCAGGCGAGCCTGCAGCCGGACCTTGCCCATTCCGCCCGTCCGGGCGACCCTGCCGCCGGCCGCCGCCAGACTGGAGGACCCAATGACCGCATCCGCCCGCACCGCCGCCACATCGCACGCGCTTGCGCCCGACGCCCCGGCCGGCGGACTGTCGCGCCGCGCGCTCCTCGCCGGCGCGGCTGGCGCAGGCGCGCTCGTGATCGCCGGACGCGCCCGCGCGCAAGCCCCCTCGCTCAATCTCGACGTGCCCTATGTGCCGACGCCCCAGCAGGTCGTGGACCGCATGCTGGAGCTCGCCAAGGTGAGCGGAAAGGATTTCGTGATGGACCTCGGCTGCGGCGACGGCCGCATGCTCGTGACCGCCGCCTCCAAATTCGGCGCGCGCGGCTTCGGCGTGGACCTCAACCCCCAGCGCATCACGGAAGCGCGCGAGAACGCGAAGAAGGCGAACGTCGCCGACAAGGTGAGCTTCGACGTCAAGAACCTGTTCGAAACCTCGATCAAGGACGCGGACGTCCTCACCATGTATCTGCTGCCGAGCGTGAACCTGCAATTGCGCCCGCGCATCCTCGAGGAGATGAAGCCGGGCTCGCGCATCGTCTCGCACGCCTTCAACATGGGCGAATGGGAGCCGGACGTGGCGGAGAACGTGGACGGCCGCAATGTCTTCTTCTGGCTCGTGCCCGCCAATGTCGGCGGCAAATGGACCATCAACGAGGGCGGCCGCGCGGTGAACGTGGAGCTGAAACAGCAGTTCCAGCGTGCGGAAGGAACCGCCTCCGCCGCCGGCAAGAGCGGCAAGGCGCAGGCGCGCATCAATGGCGCGGAGGTTCGCCTCACCGTCGAGATCGACGGGCAGAGCAAGCTCTACGCGGGCCGCGTGTCGGCGAACGGCGCGCTGGCGCCGATCGCAGGCGAAGGCGCGCAGGGCTGGACCGCCTCGCGCGGCTGAGGCTGAAGCGCGCGCAGGTTAAGAGACACACAGGCGCGGCGCCTCTACGCCGCGCCTTTTCATGCGGGGGGGACCATATGAATCAAGCGACGCAGGCCGTTCCGAAAAAAATTCTGTCCGTTGCGGACTCCGTCGCCTTCTTCGTAGGCATCGTCATCGGCGTCGGCATTTTCAAGACGCCCAGCATCGTCGCCGGCGCCACGGGCGACGCGACGCTGTTCATCGGCGTCTGGCTCGCCGGCGGTCTTGCGACCATCATCGGCGCCCTGTGCTATGCGGAGCTCGCCGCCATGCATCCTGACGCCGGCGGGGAATATAATTTCCTGGCCCGCGCCTATGGCAAGCGCGTCGCCGTTCTCTTCGCATGGGCGCGCGGCACGGTGATCCAGACCGGCGCCATCGCGCTCGTCGCCTTCGTCTTCGGCGATTACGCCGCGCAGCTTCTGCCGCTGGGCGCGCAGGGACCGACGATCTACGCGGCGCTGTGCGTCATCGTCCTCACGGGCGTGAACATCGTGGGCACTCTGCCGGGCGCGCGCGCCCAGAAAGCGCTGGAGATCGCCACGATCCTCGCCATCGCCGCCGTCATCGCGGCGGGCTTCTCGGCTGGCGGTGAGGCGGCGAAGCCGGCCGCGCCCAACGCCGGCGGCGCGCTGGGCCTCGCCATGGTGCTCGTGCTGCTGAGCTATGGCGGCTGGAACGAGATCGCCTATCTGTCGGGCGAAATGCGCGACGTGAAGCGCGACATGGTGCGCGCGATCCTGATCGGCGCCGCCGTCGTCACCGCGATCTACGTCGGCTTCAACCTCGCGCTGCTGAAGGCGTTCGGCGTCGGCGGAATCGCGGAGAGCAAGGCGGTGGGCGCCGATCTCATGCGGCTTGTCGGCGGCGAGGCGGGCGTCGCCCTGCTCGCCATCGCCGTCTGCCTGTCGTCGCTCTCGACGCTGAACGGCACGATCTTCACCGGCGCGCGCTCATGGTATGCGCTTGCGCGCGACGTGCCGCTGATCGCGCGGTTCGGCGTGTGGGACGGCGCGCGCGACAACCCGGCCAATGCGCTTGCGCTGCAAGGCGCGCTGTCGCTCCTGCTGGTGGCGCTGGGCGCCTTCACGCGCGACGGTTTCTCCACAATGGTGGATTACACCGCGCCTGTGTTCTGGTTCTTCCTGCTGCTCGTGGGCGTGTCGCTGTTCGTCTTCCGCCTGCGCGAACCCGCGCGCGAGCGTCCGTTCCGCGTGCCGCTCTATCCGCTGACGCCGGCGATCTTCGTCGCGATCTGCGCCTATCTTTTGTATTCCAGCCTCGCCTACACCGGCATGGGCGCGCTGTTCGGCGTGGCGGTGGTGGCGCTGGGAGCGCCCTTCGCCTTGCTGGCGCGCGGAGAATCCGCCGCAGAGCGCTGAAGGATTGCCTTCGCGCGAATGGGATGAGAGACACGGCGGCAAGGAGTTCCCGCCGTGCCTCACATCGCGCAATCGCCCCTCACGCCCATCCTGCTGCTGGTCGCCTCGAACGTCTTCATGACGTTCGCCTGGTACGGACATCTCAAGCACAAGGGCTCGCCGCTTCTGCTCGCCATTCTGGCGAGCTGGGGCATCGCCTTCGTGGAATATTGCCTCGCCGTGCCGGCCAACCGCTGGGGCAGCGCGCATTACAGCGTGGCGCAACTCAAGACGATTCAGGAGGTCGTCACGCTGCTCGTCTTCGCAGGTTTCTCGACGTTCTGGCTGGGCGAGCGTCTCGGCTGGAATCACGCCATCGGCTTCGCGCTGATCGCGGCGGGCGCCTGGTTCGTCTTTCAGGGCGAGGGGTGAGGGCGCGGACCCTTTAGCCCGCGTCCTTCAGGCGCGCGCGCATCACCGCGCGCAGCGAGTCGATGGAGACCCACGCGCCCTCGCGCTCAAAGCCCCAGAAGGTCCAGCCATTGCACGCGGGCAGGCCCTGCGCCAACGCGCCGACCTTGTGGATCGAGCCGACGATCTGGCCGAGCGCGAGCGAGCCGTCCACGCGCACCAGCGCCTGATAGCGGCGCTTCTCATCGGTGAGCGTGGCGCCCGGCGCGATGAGCCCGGCCTCCACCACGCTGGCGAAAGCCACGCGCGGCTCCGCGCGTTTGGGCGTGGGAATGGCGACGGCGTCCGCAGGCAAGGGCTCCACCGCCTTGATGCGCGCGCGCGCGGCCTTCGCATAGGCGGGGTCGCGTTCGAGGCCGACGTAATCGCGCCCCAGACGTTTGGCGACGGCGCCCGTCGTGCCTGAGCCGAAGAAAGGATCGAGCACGAGATCGCCGGGCTTGCTCGCCGACATGATGACGCGCGCGAGCAGCGCCTCGGGCTTTTGCGTCGGATGCGTCTTGCGGCCGCTCTCGTCCTTCAGCCGTTCGCCGCCGGTGCAGATCGGCAGGTACCAGTCGGAGCGCACCTGGCAATCCTCGTTGCCTGCCTTCAGCGCCTCGTAATTGAACGTGTAGCTCTTGGCCTGCGCGCTGCGCGCGGCCCAGATCATCGTCTCATGGGCGTTGGTGAAGCGGCGGCCGCGGAAATTCGGCATCGGATTGGCCTTGCGCCACACGATGTCGTTGAGGATCCAGAACCCGAGGTCCTGCATCAGCGCGCCGACGCGGAAAATATTGTGATAGGAGCCGATCACGAAGATCGTCGCCTCCGGCTTCAACACGCGACGCGCCTCGGCGAGCCATTCGCGCGTGAAGCGATCATAATCGCCAAAGCTCGCGAACTTGTCCCAGTCGTCGTCGACCGCGTCCACGACGCTCTGGTCCGGGCGCGAGAGCGCGCCTTCGAGCTGCAGATTGTAGGGCGGATCGGCGAAAATGAGATCCACGCTGGCGTCGGGCAGACGCCGCAGCGACTCGATGCAATCGCCGAGGAGGATTTCGTTGCGCGGCGCGTCCGTCGCGGTCTGCGACCGGGACGTTTGCGCGCTGGAGGCGGAGGCTTTGGACGCCGCGGCGGCGGCGCGAGAGGAAGCCGTCGAAACCCCGGTACGCGTGACCTGAATCCGGGATCTCGGGCCGGCCGCTCCGGCTCGTGCGATACGCATGGAACACTTACCGGTTACGCAACTGACCTCGCGAATATGCGGGGGTGTGAGTAAAGGGCGCGTTTAGGCGCGCCGCCGGCGCATGTCCCTTTTCCGAACGGGTTCGTTAAAGAAAGCGGCGAAAGTGTTGCAGCCAAGCTGACAGGAAAGGCTAAGGCAAAGATTAAATATCTGCGGGCAAGTTCTTAATCGGCGCGAAACTTCGCCGATGCACCGGGCAGGCGCCATGTTCGCGAATCGCCGCCAGATGGGCCGGCGCGCCATATCCCATATGGCTGGCGAAGCCATATTGCGGCCAGGTCCGGTCGAGCCGGCGCATCAGCCGGTCGCGCGTCACTTTCGCCACGATCGAGGCCGCCGCGATCGACAGGCAGGCGGCGTCGCCCTTCACGATCGTCTCATGGGCGCAGGGCAGGCCAGGAGGCGCGTCCGAGCCGTCGATCAGCGCATGGACGGGGCGCAGCGAGAGGCCGCCCAGCGCCCGCCGCATGGCCGCGAAAGTCGCCTGACGAATATTGACGCGGTCGATTTCCTGCGCCGGCGCAAAGCCGATCGCCACCGCGAGCGCGCGCGACAGGATGGCCTCGAAGGCCGCCTCCCGCGCCGCGGCGCTCATCGCCTTGGAATCGTCGAGCCCTCTGGGCAGGCGAGCGGGATCGAGAATGACGGCCGCGGCGGCGACCGGGCCGGCGAGCGGCCCGCGGCCCACCTCGTCGACGCCCGCCACCGGCCAGACGCCGGCGCGCAGCAGCGCCCGTTCGCGGCGAAAGCTTGGACCAGCGGAGGCAGGCGACATGCGGCGATTCCCTGCGCCCGGCGGGGCGCTCCCCGCTCCTAGCCTCGCCCGAGCGCGCGCGCACGCGGATTCTTCCGCGCGGTTTGTAATCAAAAAGGTTACGTTGTAAAACGGGCCGCCAGCAGGAGAAGCCGACATGTCCAACCTCAACGACGTGGATGATCGCCAGCAAGATCACCAGCAAGATCGCGCGCTGAGATACGACGGGAAGTCAGACGCCTTTCCCTCCCTGCCGCATGTGGAGTTCGACGGCGCCGCCCCGCTCGCCCAGGAGGCCGGGCGCCGCTCGCTCTTCAACGCGCTGGTGACCGAGGATTCCGACGTCGTCGGCCTCGTGGCCTATTCGCTCTACAAGCAGAACAAACACGATTTCCTCGTCGCCTTCAGCCGCGAATGGGGACGCGGGCCCGACGAGCGGGAACTGAGCGCTTACACGCTGGGCGAGGCGACCGCGCGCCGGCTCGCCACCTATCGTCATCTCGCGCAGGAGACGCTGGCTGGACGCGGGCCGGATTCGCCGCAGATCCAGATGAGCAAGGGAAAGCCCGCACGCGCCTCAGGCGGCGCCGCCGGCGGCGTCTCGACCCTGGTGAACGCCCTCACTCTGGTCGCCGTGGCGGCGGTGTTCGTCTGGCTCGTCAGCCGGTTCGGATTCTCGGGCTGATCCGCGCGCGGCCCCCTCACGGCGGCAGTTCGATCTCCCCGTCCGCCGCCAGCGGAAAAGCGGGATTCCAGGCCAGCTCCCACACATGGCCGTCGGGATCGGCCACCATGCCGTGATAGCCGCCCCAGGCGGTCGCCTGCCCCGCCTTCACGAGCGAACCGCCGGCGACAACCGCCGTGCGGATCGCCTCGTCCACGGCCTGCGGCGCAGGATGGTTCTGCGCGAGCATGATTGCGGGCGCGCCCGACCCGCCGGCCGCATGCGGATCGATCCCCGCGTCCTCCAGCATGTCCGCGCGGCCGAACAGGGCGAGCGCGACATTGTTGAGCGTGAAGAAAGCGACCTCCGGCGTGCTCGCGCCCTGCGAACATCGCCAACCCAGCCGCTCGTAAAAACCCCGCGCGCGCGCGACGTCCGCCACGCCCAGCGTGATCAGGGATACGCCTGGATACATCGCCATCGCACGCTCCTCGCCGCCCAGCTCAAAACAACGACAATTGGGCGATGGGCCCGCTCGGGCGCACAAACAGATCCGTGCGCAGTTTCGTCCGTTTCTGATTGAGGCCGAGACGCGCGGCCGCAAGCTCGAAGCGCCGTCCGGTCATCCAGGCGTAAGGCCCGGAGCCTGTCTGGCGCTTGCCCCATGTGGAATCATAGGCCTTTCCGCCGCGCACGCCGCGCACGAGGGACATCACATGCCGGTAGCGGTCTGGAAAATGGACGAGCAGCCATTCGCTGAAAATCCCCTCCACCTCGAGCGGCAAGCGCAGCATGACATAGCCCGCCTCCCGCGCGCCCGCCTCATGGGCGCGCGCCAGGATCGCCTCGATCTCCTGTTCGTTGATGGCGGGAATGACGGGCGCGACCATGACGCCCGTGGGCACGCCCGCCTCCGAAAGCGCCCGGAGCGTCTCCAACCGCTTCTCCGGCTGCGCGGCGCGCGGCTCCATGAGCCGCGACAGCTTGCCGTCGAGCGAAGTGACGGAAAGCGCGACCTTCGCGAGCCCTTTCGCGGCCATGGGCGCGAGAATGTCGAGGTCGCGCAACACAAGCGCGGATTTGGTGACGATGGCGACCGGGTGGTTCGCGCGAGAGAGCGTCTCCAGCGTCTGCCGCATGACGCGATGCTGTTTCTCGATCGGCTGATAGGGATCGGTGTTCGTGCCGATGGCGATCGTGCGCGGCTGATAGCGCGGCGCCGACAATTCGCGCTCCAGAACCGCCGCCGCGCCGTCCTTCACGAACAGGCGCGTCTCGAAATCCAGCCCCGGCGACAGGCCCATATAGGCGTGGGCAGGACGCGCGAAACAATAGACGCAACCGTGCTCGCACCCCCGGTAGGGATTGATCGAACGATCGAAGGAGATGTCAGGCGAATCGTTGCGCGTGATGATCGTGCGCGGCGTCTCGCGCGTGACATGGGTCTTGAGCGCCGGCAGATCCGCAAGCCCGTCCCAGCCGTCGTCGAAAGGCTCGCGCGCCTCGCGTTCATATCGCCCGGATGCGTTGGCGCGCGCGCCCCGCCCGCGCTGTGGTGAGACAAGCGCTACGGACTCCGCAGACCCGCCGTGGGGCTTTGCGCCGGCCTTTGCTCCGGCCCTTTCGCCCGACGTGACGCCGCCGCGCGCGCGGCTCTCGCCCTGGATCGCATGTCGAAGCGCGTCGCTCATGGAACGTCTCCGCGGCGGACGCCCGGCGCCGCTTTCGCCTTCAACGCCCTTTCCGATAGAGTGAACAAATAGTGAACATTTGCCTCCTCGTCAAGCGCGAAAGCGCACGCGCCCGGCCGGCGGGCGTGCTAGAAGGCGAGCGATGCTGTCCGCTCTTGTCCTTCTTCACGGCGCAGAGGCCTCGCCGCCCGAGGCCATCGTGCGCACGCTCACCGCGCTGGTGCCCGCAGCGGTCGAGGGCCTCGTGCGCGATCTCGCGCTATGCGCCCCGCGTGAGACGAAGGACCTGCTGCGCATCTGCGACCATGCGGGCTGCGATTTCATCGCCGCCCCCGCGGGCTCGCCGTCGCGCGAGACGCTTGCGCGGCTGAAGGAAAGCCGCGTCTTCATGATCCGCGCGGGCCGCGCGCCGCAACACGGCTACCTCGGCGAAGTCTCCGACCTTGTGGCCTTCGGCGCAGGCGCGGCGGTGCTGCGCGACGCGCCGCACAATCTGCTGACGCGCATCGCGCCCTCGCTCTCGCCGGTGTCCGCGCTCATCGCCACGCGCGCGGATCTCGCCGACGCGCCGCTCGCCGACGTCGCGCGTCTCGCCGACCGGCTGAAGGCGCCGCGCACGCTCAAGGCGCGCATGATCGGCGCGTGAGCGCGCAAGGGCCTCAGCCCGCGCCGCGCTTCAGATGCTCGTCGAGGCGCGGCATGATCTCGACGAAATTGCACGGCCGGTAACGATAATCGAGCTGCTGGGCGAGAATGCCGTCCCATGCGTCCTTGCAGGCGCCGGGCGAGCCGGGCAGCACGAAGACATAGGTCGCGCCCGCCACGCCTGCGGTCGCGCGCGACTGAATGGTGGACGTGCCGATCTTGGGGAAGGAGATCGCATGGAACACGGCGGAGAAGCCTTCCATGCGCTTCTCGAACATCGGCTCAAGCGCTTCGGGCGTCACGTCGCGGCCCGTGAACCCGGTGCCGCCCGTGGTGATGATCGCGTCCACGCCCTTGTCGTCGATCCAGCGCTTCACCTGCGCGCGGATCGCCTCCACGTCGTCGATCACGATCGCGCGATCGGCGAGCCTGTGTCCGGCGGCGGTCAGCCGCTCCACCAGCGCGTCGCCTGAACGATCCTGCGCAAGGCTGCGCGTGTCGGACACGGTGAGCACCGCGATGTTGAGCGCGATGAACGGCCTGCTTTCGTCAACGCCCGGCATGGGCCTCTCCTAACGTGCGAACGTGTTGCAGGCGTCCACGCGCCCGCCTTGCAAACCGCGGTTGAGCCATTCCACGCGCTGTGCGGCCGAGCCATGCGTGAAACTGTCGGGCGCGACGCGCCCGCCGTTGGCCTGTTGCAGCCGGTCGTCGCCGATCGCCTGCGCCGTGCGCACGGCCTTCTCAACGTCGCCGGGCTCAAGGATCTTCCATTGCCGGTTGGCGTGGGCGGCCCAGACGCCGGCGAGGCAATCGGCCATCAGCTCCACGCGCACCGACAGACGGTTCGCCTCCGCGCGGCTTTGCGCGCGCTGCTGAGCCTGCTGCACGCGCGGCAGGATGCCCATCAGATTCTCGATGTGATGGCCGAACTCATGGGCGATCACATAGGCGTAAGCGAAATCGCCGCCGCCGCCGAAGCGCTTCTGCATGTCGCGGAAGAACGACGTGTCGAGATAGACCTTCTGGTCGGCGGGGCAATAAAACGGCCCCATGGCCGATTGCGCCGTGCCGCAGGCCGACCGCGTCACCCCGTCGAACATGACAAGCGTGGGCGGCTTCCAGCGCACGCCCGCCTGCTGCGGCAGAACGTCTTTCCACACGTCCTCGTTCATCGCCACAACGGCGGAGACGAAACGGCCGATGTTGTCGCTGGGCGGCGACGACTGGCGGGAGCTTTTCTGCTCGACATATTGCGATGGCGGCGCGCGCCCGCCCGCGATCATCTCCGCCCCGCCGATCAGGAGGCGCGGATCGACGCCGATCGCCCAGGACAAGAGGCCGAGCACGATGATCGTGCCCACGCCAAGCCCCCCGCCGCCGATCGGCAGACCCATTCCGCCGCCGCCGAACCCGCCGTCACCGTCGCCGCGCCGGTCGTCGATATTCTCCGACTGGCGGAAGTCTTCCCATCTCATTCCTGAACTCCCGGAGAGCCCGCGAAGGCGGGCGCCCCAAAACCCTCAAGCCTATTTAACAACCGCGCCCGCGCTTGGACAGGGGCGCTTCAGCCGAGCAGCCGCTTGCGCCCGCTCTTGCCAACGCTTTTGCCGGCGCCCTTGCCCGCGCTTTTGCCCGCCCCCGCGCCCGCGTCGCGCGAAAAGGCGGCGACGAGCTCCACATGGGCCGAATGGCGAAACTGGTCGACGGGGACCACGCGCTCCAGCGCATACCCGCCATCGATGAGGATGCGCGCGTCGCGCGCGAACGTCTGCGGATTGCAGGAGACGGCGATCACGCGGGGCGCGCGGCTTGCCGCGAGCTCGCGCGCCTGCGCCTCCGCGCCTGCGCGCGGCGGGTCGAACAGGGCCACGTCATAGGGCGCGAGTTCGGCGGCGGTGAAGGGGCGGCGAAACAGGTCGCGCGTTTGGGTGGCGATGGGCTTGAGCGCCGGCCCCGCGTCGCCGCTCGCCCGCGCGAGCGCGGCGAGCGCGGCCTTGTCCGCCTCGACGGCGTCGACGGTGGCGCGCTCCGCCAGCCGCAAAGCGAACGTGCCCACGCCCGCGAACAGATCGACCGCCCGGCGCGCGGCGCCCGCCATGTCGAGCGCGATCCGCGCCAGCGCCTCTTCGCCGGCCGCAGTCGCCTGCAGGAAGGCGCCCGGCGGGGGAACGAGCGTGGCGCGGCCCATGCGCAGAAGCGGCGCGCGCCGCTCCAGCAGCGTGCGGCCATGGTTGGAGATGCGCGCGAGGTCGAGCCGCTCGGCCTCCGCAAGCGCCGCCCGCAGCGGCGCCTCCGCCAACTCGCCGCAACCGCGCAGATCCACGTCGAGCCCGCTCAGGCTCGCGGTGACGAGAATGTCGAGCGGCTTGCCGAGAGAGGCGAGCGTGCGCGCAAGGGCGCGCGCGGCCTGCGGCGCGCCGGCGAGTTCGGGCGCGAGGATCGGACAGGCGTCGATCTCCACGATGTCGTGGGCGCGCGCCTTCATGAAGCCCGCCTCCACCCGCACGCGGCCCAGCGCGTCGCGCGGCGCGCGCGCATGGAACGTGGCGCGCCGGCGCCCCTCCCCATGCGCGTCCACGAGCGGTTCGACCAGCGCGTCGACGTCCGCCGCGATGCGCGAATGGCGCAGCGCCTGCACGACGAGATCGCGCTTCCAGGCGCGGTAAGGCTCCACGCGCAAGCTTTGCACCGCGCATCCCCCGCACACGCCGAAATACCCGCAAAAGGCGGGCGTGCGGTCGGGCGAGGGCTCGAGGATTTCGATCAGCCGCCCGCGTTCGCCCTCCACCTCGACCAGCGCCAGGTCGCCGGGGATCGCATAAGGCGTGAACACAAGGCCATTGGGCCCGCGCGCAACGCCCTCCCCGCGCTGACCGAGCTTTTCGATCACGAGCCGTTCGCCTCTCAAAAAGCCGCTCATGTAGCCTCCATGCGCGCGGTGCCGAGAAGGAATTCGCGATTGCCGTCGCCGCCCTCGATGGGCGAAGGCTCCACGCCCATGACGCGCCAGCCAAGCGTGCGCACGAGATCGGCGATTTCCGCGCACACGCGCGCATGCACGGCGGGATCGCGCACGATTCCGTTTTTCACATGGGCGCGGCCCGCCTCGAACTGCGGCTTCACGAGCGCCACGAGGCGCGCATCGGGCGCGGCGAGCCCCAGCGCATGGGGCAGGACGAGCTTCAGCGAGATGAAGCTCAGGTCGCTCGCCACGATCTGCGGCGCGCGCTCCAGATGCGCGCCGGTAAGCGCGCGCGCGTCAGGTTGGGGAGCGTGGCTCATGCGCAGGGCGTGCCCGCTCGCAGGCCGGGTGTAAAGCTCAATTTGCCTTCCGCCCGCCCATGGGGCAAACCCCCGGGTCAGCGCAGGCCCGCCCGGCGCATTTCCCGAGGACGCCATGCCCGAACCAGATCCCGTCAGCCGGCGGCGCACATTCGCCATCATCTCGCACCCCGACGCGGGCAAGACGACGCTCACCGAAAAGCTTCTGCTGTTCGGCGGGGCGATCCAGCTCGCCGGCGAGGTGCGCGCGAAGGCGAACCGGCGCCAGACCCGCTCGGACTGGATGGGCATCGAGCGCGAGCGCGGCATTTCCGTCGTCACCTCGGTGATGACCTTCGAATACGGCGGCCATGTCTTCAACCTGCTCGACACGCCGGGCCACGAGGACTTTTCGGAAGACACCTACCGCACCCTGACCGCAGTCGATTCCGCCGTGATGGTGATCGACGCGGCCAAGGGCATCGAGGCGCGCACGCGCAAATTGTTCGAGGTCTGCCGCCTGCGCGACATTCCCATCGTCACCTTCGTGAACAAGATGGACCGCGAGACGCGCGACCCCTTCGAACTGATCGACGAGATCGAAAGCACGCTCGCCCTCGATGTCGCGCCGATGACCTGGCCCATCGGCGGCGGCAAGAATTTCGCCGGCACCTACGACATCCTCAACTCCACCGTGCGACGCATCGATCGCGACGAGGAGCCCTACAAGGTCAACGGGCCCTCCGACCCCGCTGTGGCGGGCCTCTTGCCCGAACATGAGCGCGCCGCCTTCGGCGAGGAGATCGGGCTTGCGGTCGACGCATTGAAGCCCTTCGACCGGCAGGCCTTTCTGGAGGGCCATCTCACGCCGCTCTACTGGGGCTCCGCGCTGCGCACTTTCGGCGTGCGCGACCTGATCGACGCGCTGGGCGCCTATGCGCCCCCGCCCCGCGCGCAGAGGCG
>Ga0315903_10000190_pt1 | contig 90667 bp, 142 predicted proteins | sample LakEriMetagenome_7_FD_203524 | JGI IMG/M metagenome (GOLD analysis project Ga0315903, IMG submission 203524) | Freshwater fungal communities from buoy surface, Lake Erie, Ohio, United States - Buoy 2 MA119 | ecosystem: Environmental > Aquatic > Freshwater > Lake | place: USA: Lake Erie, Ohio... | reverse complement strand
TGGTACGGACCAGTCAACTCCACGGTGTGGGTTTGTACGGTAAGAAGCCATGTTCTTAAATTCGTCACCACGTTTTGCTTTAGGGAATGGTTCAATATAGATTGCTTCTGGCATGGTTTTCCTTTCGGGTTTATATTTCTATTGTCTCTTATTCGTCATCTTTTCGCAGTGGAAAAGTTATTACCCAGATAATTGTGGAGGCAATAATTAGCCATCCCACTACTGTCTTAGCAGTACCTTCCAGAACAATCCAAGCAACAAACATACCAAGCAAGGTCCAAATTTGGCCTACGATGTCATTGAAGAAATTCTTCATGTTAGTTCTTTCTACTAGATGTTGAACTAGCTGCAGCGGCTGCTGCACTAGTGGCTGCTCCTGCGGCTGCCTGTACTGCTGCTCCAACAGCAACTACAGACACGAGTACTTGTTTTTCTGCAGCTTCACGAGCTTTGGGACTCATGTCTGCTCCGACGTTTCCTACAAAGTTAACTGCATCTGTAAGTCCTACTGCTAGAGTTCCAAGAACTGGAATAGCAGCAAGTTCTTCCGGAACTTCAATATCATCTGCTTGAGCAGCAATAAAAAGTGCATCAAGGGCCTCTTCATATTCGGGAGAACCTTCTTCAGCAGTTTCTAGCACTTCGTAAGCAGCTTCTTGAAGTTGTTCCACTTGTTCTTCAGTTAATTCAGAAGGAACAATATCAGTAAGTTCTTCTAATTTTTCTTCTGGAGTAGTGACCGGTGGTTCAACAATAGGTGGCTCTATTACAGGTGGTTCAACTACAGGTGGCTCTGGTTTTACAGGCTCAGGGTCAACTGGTTCGGGGTCAACTGGCGGGTCAACTGGTGGGTCTACCGGAGGGTCTACAGGGGGAGGAGGTGGGGGCGGAACATAAATAGTGCCAGTAGTAACTACTACAACTTCTGTATTAGGAGAATAGACGGGAATAGTGTCGTTGTCTGAACGTAACCAAATTTTAACGTCTTTATTTTCAGGTAACCCTGTTAATGTGTATGTATTTCCAATTACGGCTACTGCCCAACCCGTTAAGTCATCGTATGTCCAGAACAAAGCGTAACGTTCAATAGCGGTGCCTGTGTCTTGAGGCGTGTCCCAGATTACAGTAATGTTGTTTTCAACTACAGAAGTTTGTACATTTATTGGTGCATTTAACGAAGGAGGGATTACAGGAACAACTGGTTCAGTAGTAAACATACTCGGGTTTGTAAGAGTAAGACCTGTCGTAGGGTCGTTGTAATATAGATAGTTACATGCCCCTCCGCCATACTCGTACCACCAAATGTCTATTTTCTGTGATACGCCAGCCTCAAATTTGGCAGTTCCTTGAGTACCCCAACAGCCTTTTAGCCACCAGTTATCTATAACTACATTTTCACCAATGGTCATGTAGAAACCGTCGTCAGCATAAGATTGGAATACTACATCACCATCTACAGGCAAAGTGATATAGCCATACCAGTGAATAAGAACAAAGTCTTCCTGACAACCAGCGACTACCCCTCCGCCTACATCCCAGTTAATGTCTGAAACTATACCAGTGCTGCAAAGCGTATATGCCTGTCTTTCGGGTGTGCTTGACGGGTCATACGTATACACGTCTTGAGTTAGCCCAACTTGAGTATCTGCTTGAGCTGGTGAGCTGAACAGTAATGGAGTAAAAACTACATAAAGTATTCCGAATAGTGCTGCGATTTTACGCAGACTACGCACTACTCTTTGTTCTTGCTTTCAGCTACTTTAGCTTCTGCAGAGCTAGCAAATGCGGTATTAATTTCGTCTTTGTCCAATTCTCCATCAACAACATAAGCACGAGCCAGCGACTCTGCCACTTCCATAATACCGACAAACGCGGCAATAGCAGCAGACTGCCACAACTGGGCCCCAAAGACAGAGCCTGCGGCTAAGACACCGCTAACCTTTAAAATAACAAGAGCAATAGTTCTCTTGAAAATAATCATGAAAAGTTTCATTTTAACCTCTAACTAATTTAAGGTATTACGAATTGTTGAGGTATTAGACAGATATTATGATTCCTATTTAATAATATAAAATTTTTTTAGATATTACCTGGCATACCGTTCAACCCAGAAGGATTACCAATAGGCCTACCATCTAACCCAGCCGCTTTAGCAAGACTTCTTGCTCCAAGTTGAACTGCACTTAGATTAGAGCCTGGTTGTAATGCAGAAGGGTCATACTGTGTCATTCCAGAAACCATATACGGCCACTGGTTAAATGCAAAATCGCTTTGCTGTTGTTCTCCACGAGTATTTGCACCACGGATATCATAAGGATAAGTTCCACTAGTTTTATTTAAATTTGCATCTAAATACTGACCAAGGTCAACAGCTTGTCCAGCAAACATTCCTTTAGTTTTATCTGTTAACTTACGCTGAGCTGGCATTAATCGTGTCCTGACATATTCATCTGCCTTGCCGATACGTTTCTATCGGGTCTTTTTCCCTCAAACCGCATACTTTGAGAAGGGTCACCAAGAAACCTAGGGTCTCTTCTCATAGCCTCTCCTTCGTCCTGCATAGAAGTATCGGTACTAACTACACCAAAGGGCTTATCATCTAAGGCACCCATGTAAACTCCTTTAACATCAATATAAATTATGACATAAAGTAAAAGCCCCGCCAGCCTAAACCAGCGGGGCCATACTTATAGCGTTGGAACTAATCTTACGTATCTTATTTGATGACCTTTATAGTCAGTCAAAGGCTGAATGATTGTTGTTTTAGCACCAGAATGTGCATTGATTATTTTTCCATTTCCAATATAAATGGCGGAATGATAGAAATGTGTGGAACCAGGATAAGCAAACACTACTATATCTCCAAGTTTAGGCTTAGATACTCTTGTGCCTATATGAGCTTGTTTGTCTGCTGAGTGTGGTATATCTAATCCGAATCTTTTATAGGTCCAGCGTACTAGACCCGAACAGTCCCATCCACGAGGACTTGAACCAGAAAACACATAACTTGTTTTATATTCACGAGTTTTTAGGTATTTAATTACTTTTTTCATTTGCTTAGTATTAGCTTGTGGCTTTACCATTTGCAAAAATGTTTTTGGTTCTTTTGTTTGTGTTGGAGCAGCAACCGGTTTTGGCTGAACGGCCATTGTGGCTGATGCAGAACAACCAGCAAGTGTTACAAGTATGCTGGCGATTATTACGTACTTTTTCATTTAGCGACCTACCTTTCCTTGCGTTAGTACTTGGTCGTTTATTGTCGAAGCGACAGTATTCAGTTATGTAAAAACCCTATCATATAATTTATAGGGATGTGGTTATTAAGATAAAAGATACTTTATAAGCTGAGGGTTGTCTTTAAATACCATTAAAATGGTTTCTTCATACATTCCAATAAAATAATGCTCTGTATCTTCAAAGCTTAACTTAGGTGCCATCTTATTTCCAGTAAAAAAAGTAAACCTGATTGCATGTAGAATCTCGTGCATCAATACCTGTTGCTTACGGGTATCTGATGCGTCTTTATCTAAAACAATCATATTACGACGTTCTAGCGTATACCCGTAGTTGTCTTCGTAGAGCATACCGTCTTCTTTGGAAGTATGTTCAACGATAGTCCAAACTTGTGTTCCTATTTTAATTGTTTCTGGAATCACCTGTCAGACCCCCAACCTATTCCTTTAAAGGATAACCCTGGGGCATTAAATATACGAACCATATCTTTTTTACAAGCCAGACACTTTGGTATTTTAATTTCTTCAGATATGGGGTTAGTAACGCTAACAATAGAGTTACATACTTCACACTTATATTCGTAAGTAGCCATCTTATACCTTGTTTACTAGTTTCCGTTTAATCTTATCGAATACCTTTGGACGCTTCTTAAAAGCTTTTCCATTGGTACGATTGTCATTACGGGCACCTTTTACTTTTGCCATTTTATTCTCCTATCGCTGACCTTCCTGGACTCGAACCAGGAACCTTAGAGTTAACAGCTCTCTGCTCTGCCATTGAGCTAAAGGTCATCGTGGACCTACACAGAATCGAACTGTGGTCTTACACACTCCGACTTGCGGCTTTGCTGTGCAATCGACACCATTTTAGGCCCTAGGCTCTGGGGGAGACCGAAATCTCCCCCAGGCTTCTAGTATACACCAAGTTTACTTGATGTCAATTACTTTAGGTTTCTTTTCTTCAGGTAGTTCTTTATTGAATTGAATAGTCAGCATACCGTTTTCAATAGTGGCATTAGTGATTTCCCAGTATTCTGCTACTGCAAGCTGTAACCTAAAGTCACGGCCAGCAATACCTTGATACACTACGTCACCACGTTGCTTATCTTCCTTCTTACCTAGAATAGTAATAGTTGAGTCTTGGAAAGTAATTTTGAGTTCTTTCTTATCAAAACCTGCTACAGCAATGTTAAGTAGGGTAACATCATCTTCCAATAAAACAATGTCGTATGGTGGGTAAGATGGTTTGTTTGAGGTTACTTCTTTGAGTTGGTCAAGAAGTGGTGACCATCCAATTGATAGGCGGTCTAGACGTGGAAAAAGGTCATCAATGGTGATTGGCTTTTTTACTGGTTCTTTGTGCCATTCTTTTTTCCAGTGGTCTTTATCATAGGGATTTGGTTTCCATGGCTTGTTGTGGTCCCATGGGCTTGGTTCAATGAACATATTGTCTCCTTTAGACGACAACTGTACTTCAGTACTGCCCGAAGCACAGTAATTAATTTAAGATACCCAATTGGCGTATCTATATAGATTTTAAAGGAAACTATACACGTTTGTCAAGACTATTCGTCTTTATTTGGTTTTAGCTCTGGATGAGCTTCCCACCATAATCTAACTACTTTAGATACATGGTCTTCTTCTTTAGGTTCTTCTTCAATTTTAGGTGCGTTAGCCAGCTGCGGGGATGCGGCAGGGTGAGCTTGTTCGGTTGAAACAGGCTCTGCTGCTTCACGCTCTTTAGCTTCTCTGGTCTTACGCTGGTTCTCAGTTTCAGGCCATTTACCTGTTTCTTGATAAGAACGCCATCTAGCCCAGTACTGTGCATCTCTAGCCATAAATATCCTTAGTCAACGACGGAAGGCCTTTTTTCGGCCTCGGCCATTTTTAGTACAATCCACCTGGAACGTTAACAACTCTGCCTAATGCGGATTGTACTCTTGCTACGTCGGGTTTACCGGAGCGGTCCATCCAGTTTAGAGTGTTGGCTGTTTTTACTTCGTTTTGGTATTTACCTAGTTCGGCTGCTCTTGCTTTAGAGTAGAGGTCTACTCTATTGTCATGGCCTACTCTTTGCATTAGTCTTTCCACTTCGGATTGTTAGGTTCTTCTCGTCTTCTCATTTTAAGCCCTTCTCTTTCACGTATGTTAGCGTCATTCTTAGCTGAATCTTGAACTGCTTGAGAAGCTTTCCATGCTACATATGCTTGGTCTTGGGTTGAAAGTGGAGCATTAAAATCAAATGGGTCTCTTTGTGGTGTAGACTCTACTACAGGACCTTGTCCAGTTCCTCTTTTACGAAACAATCGTGTTAACATAGTTATCTCCTAAACTATTTATTCGTTTATAGTTTATACCTAAAACGCCCCTGTAGTATGTCAAAATAAATATATAAAGTAAGGATTGATTATGGCATTAAGAACTTCTGTTAAAGCAGCAAGAACAGCTCTTGGAACAGCAGCACTTTCAGCTGCACTCAGAGTTAGTGATTTAACTGCTCCAGGCTCTAAAGATGTAGTTACTGAAAAATGGGCAGATGACCCGAATGGTGGAGGAAGTTCTGTTCTTTTACGTAATCTTGAAACTGTGACTACTCCAGGTATGCCTTTTGACCAAGCAGTAGCTAGTGCTACTCCACATGTTCTTAGAGACACCGCAGTGGTTACTGGTGCTTATCTAGCTGCTAAAGGAATGCAAAGACTTAACCGTAACCTTAGCCCTAAAGTAAACTGGCTTGGCAAAAAGAAGCGCTAAAACGCCCCTGCCAATATGAATCCACATATACAAGATAGACCGTGTCCCGGAGGATGCGGGCAAACAATCAGCTACAATAAAGAATTTGACGACTGGTCACACTCTGGCTTACACGACGCCTCTTGCCCATTTAAACAGTACGAACCAATGAGACACAAAGCCATTATGGGGTTCACATACGGTAAATGGAAGTTCAACGAACAAGGCGAAATAGAAAGAGCACCAGAAAAACCAGCTACAGAACTGCCTTTAGCCCCCGTAATCAGCATGGCCGAATTTAGGGCAAAAAAAGAATCTAAAAATACTTGACAAGCTCTTAACCACCCTATAAATTGGGATTATGAAGTTAATTGAGCAGTTTATTCTCCTAAACACCAAAACCCTTCTACGGGCCTCACAGCCTCTTACAGGGGCGTTCTATGTCTAAGCCAGCACCCCCATGTGGCACCAGGGCCGGATATCGTCTCCATGTCAGGGTACAGGGGCGTCCTAAGGATGAATGTCCACAATGCCACGAAGCAGAAGTGCAGTACTGGCGTAACAAACGCGACCCCAACCATCCAGACTACAGGGGCAAAGAAATCAACAAAATACGTAGACGTGCCTACTTCCTCAAAAAGCACGGCTTTCCAAAAATCAACTATCGTCTACGCGACGAAACCTTATCCAATCGCGACAAACGTAAATGGGGATGGGAATTCTACACCACAGAAATGATATTAGAACGTTGGGGCACAATATGCTATCTATGTGATGAAGAAATAGACCTACAAATACCGAGAACAGAACCCCGTGGCCTACACCTAGACCACGTACGTCCAATAGCAAAAAAAGGAGCAGACATCATCGATAACGTAAAACCCACCCATGCAGAATGCAATTTAGCTAAATCAGACAAAATGTGGCTCAATGGCGAACTCGTTTAGGCTACTGCTTAATATAAAAAAGCTTCAACCGTGTTTTTCACCTGGCCCATCTCTTAGGTGTTAGCGTTAGGGTAGTGGTAAGGGGTTAGGCTAGTATGGAATTATCGCCACTAGGCAACCAATACGGGTTTAGTGGCGTGGATAGTAGTTAGGTCTAGGCAATACGCCTAGATAGACCTACATACTAGGTAAGGGCACTAGGCAACACTAGGCTAGTGCCCTTATCTATGTAGTTATGAACGCCCTAAACGCTACGGCATACACCTATTTACACGGCTAGACACCTAACCGCGTATTTAGGCGTGTGCCGTATCTTTTAGGTATGGCACGCGTGCCTAGGTAATCGCCTAGGTATCACCTTTATCACTAATAAGGAGTGATAGCCATGGATACAACCATGGACACCGTGACCACTACGGTAACCCCTGTGGAAACATCCCTACGAACCAGTTTAGACTGGCTCACTAAGGATGCCATCGCGTCTATTATCGCGTCTCACCCTGAGATTGTTGAGATACTAAACGCTGACGCTAAGGCTCGCCTAGAGAGCGTCACTACCATCAACGGTAAGTCTTACACTGTTAAGTCTGCCGCTGAGACGCTAGTCACTCTCTACAAGGCCGGTCTACGCGTAGGCAAGGCAGTAGTTCTACCAGACGGCTCTCGTAACGAGAGACTTATGGAATTCCTACTATCTGAAGGAAACACTGATGTGAATCCAGAAGACGCCAACTACCCTTGTCTTCTACAGCCAGCAGATGCCCAGACATTCGTTCTTCTAGACGAGTGGCTAGGCGAGTTGGGTGTCAACCGTAGCCGTGGCGCAAAGGGCATCTGGGGTCTAGCAACCCTGTAAGCCGTTCGGCTACTGTCCAACCGACGGGCAGGCTAAGTGAGTCTGTAGCCAGATTTACGAAGCCTGCCCGTCACTGTTATCAAGTATAACAGTCCCTAAGCCTGTCTGTAGGCTTTATATATAGACAAGCCCTATAGGAAGCCGTAAGGCAGCCTACAGGTAGGTGCATAGTCCTGCCTAGGGCACGCTCATAGAAAGGAGCCGTTATGTGTAAATACACAGAAGCCGAAGACTGTGGCTGTAAGGATACCCCTAAGACAGTCCATTACTTCATAGGTAATTGCTTTACAGATGGAGACCACTCTAGGTGTGAGCCTTGTGAGTGTGACTGTCATAAGCCTGAAGAGCCTGTAAATGGCTGAAAGAGAGCCTACACCTCCAGGTTGGCCTGAGAGATGTGACTGCTGTAAAGGCAGTTCTAGAGACTATTGGAACTCTAAGAAGTATGACTTAGTGTTTATAGTCCATAAGAGATATAAGTATGTCTGTAAGACTTGCTTTAAGATTCTCACTGACTAAGACTTTAGGGGGGCAAGCCCCCCTAGAACCCCCCGCTAACAGGGGCGTTGTTAGCCTTACCCAAAGAAAGGGGGTGAGCAACATGGCTAGAGTAGCAGAACTACTTGGCATTGAGCAGTCTAGTTCTATGAAGTTGATGGAACAAGGATTAGCAAGAGCCTTTGAAGTAGAGCATTACGCTGGTGAGATGTATTATAAGACACCTAGTGGCTTTCAATACGCACTGTCTAATCGCAAGAGCGAGATAGATGACCTTATCGCTGACCTACAGAATGTAACTGAAGACACTAAGCCAGCGAATATCATTATAATCAACGCTGGTGTAGCAAAACTAGTTAGACAGTCTGTCAAGTCCTACACTGATTCCATACCTAAGTTCAGGGGCAGAACCCTGGCTAGTTACAGAATCATCTAGTATCAATAGATAACGGCGGATTTAGTCAAAGCATTATCTCTGTGCCCTATCTAATTCAACAAGCAAGCAGGTATTTATATACTCTAAGTCTTGCAAGCCCTAGGGAGCCTCATAGTCCGCTCTCTAGGGCACGTAGTATCTCTAAACAATAAGTCCCCCTTGAGATATTACCTCCTTTATGGGTAAGGGGGCAAAGCCCCCTTAGAACCCCCTATTTACATGGTGTAGGGGCGTTCTAAGGGTAACAAAGGGGCTTGGTTATGACCGTGGTAGCTCGCTCAATTGAACCGTATCCTATAGATTAACCAAGCCCCATTTAGCCTATAGAAAGGTAGGAAAACAATGCTAATAAGTCAAATGACTGATGCTGAGCGTAAAATATACAACCAAGGCAAGCGTGATGAGCGTAAGCGTGTGTATAACCTTATAGCCAGTAGAACCTATGGTAGTAGGGGAACTAACGAGTGTGAAATTAAAAACACTGGTAATAAAACCTTTGGTGTAGACTATCACATTACATTAGCCTGTGCTAAATCAAAGCGTGGGTTTGGTAACATAATGTGCCTGTGTGACCTAAAGAATTTAATAGGTTTAACTAGAAAAGTAGGTAAAACAAATGAATGAACACGAACACGAGTTATATCCCAATGTAAAATTTGTCAAAGGATTACCTAGACAAGTATTACGATGCTTTGAATGGGGGTGTGAATATAAGCAACTAGGAAAACTATTGTTTACTAAAAACGCTTACAGTCTTGCTTGGTGGAACAGTTCTACAAGAAACAAATTCTTTGAAGGCCATTATCGACTAAGTATATGCATTCCTTGTGGCTGTATTACACTGCAACATTATTCAGGTAAGCCTATGGATAGACAGTCTCGTAAAAGTATAAACAAATATGCTTTTATTAAGCCTAAATATATGGGTGACTGTCATTACTTATACTTTCACATACCAAGATGGCTTGGTGGATTAATTCCAACTCGTCTTGCATATAGGGGGATAGCATACAAAAGATATCCAACCTGGGATAAGCCTGGTTGGGAAGGAGAAACTAAATGAGTGTATACACTTACTGGAACAAGCCAGGCACATTACAGCAAGCCGTCACTGCTACAGCAGATGACTACGCTACGGAACAAGCACTTGCTATGGGATTCAAAGTTATAACACATTCACAATGGAAATTCTATTGTGCATTACTAAACCTTAAGTTAAAGATAAGGAGAACCAAATGAATAATGAAATGCACTGCGTAGAGTGTTCGTTCTACCGTAGAGCCAAGAAGTATCAATCAGCACGCAAGTTCCTACAAATGTTTCACGTGGAACATTGGCGTTATGCACAGTTAGTTAGTTGTAGCCAAGCATTCTACAACAGACCAGCAGGTAGACATGCCTAGTTCACTACAAGAACTCCTTGACAGGAGAGATGCATTAGATAAGAAACTCACCAGGTTAAAGAACCTACAACAACTAATGCAAACACCCAACAAGTCATTAGATGGTGAGATACATATGACACAACTACGATTAGATGAAGTAAGGAAAGACATAGATGCCTACAACAAGCGTTAGTCTAGCGTCGCCGCCTAGCCAACACAAACAACCTAAGACAACCACTAACTATTTCAGACACAATAGTCTAAACTCTCAAATAGGTAGAACACTTAGACGCATTCGTATGAACAAAGACTTGACACTACGCAATGTAGCTAAAAATAGCAATGTTGCTTTAGCGTTTATTTGCGAAGTAGAACTAGGTCAAAAGGTTGCTAGTTCTAGCACTGTAGAAGCTTTATGCCGTGGTTTAGGCATAACAACTGTTGAGTTCTATACAGAACTAATAACAACAATAGAAAAAGGATGGTAATAAATGAATAAACTACCTAAAGAATTACTTGACACACAAGTATTTCACGTACACTTTAAACCCTTTACATTAGGTATGTCACCTAAATCAAAATATAAAATTGATTTTTATGTGCAACCTAAAGGTTGGATTAGAATTCCGTTCTTTATATGGAACATCTTATATAAAGTAATGGTTATACAAGATAACAGAGATAGAAAGAGAAACAAATGAGTGAACTACAAGAAGCATACAAACTAGTAATCGCTGACCTAGAGCAGGACATCGGTTATGAAGGAGATGCCCAAGAGAAAGCGTTATCTGTTCTTAAAGGCAGACTACACGAACTTATCAACGTGTGGTCTATACCAGACCAAGAATGGATAGACCCTACAGATGATGATGCTATAGCAATTTGGTCTAAAGAAGTGTTTGATAATGCTTTTGAAACCCCTAGCACAAATATTATTGACGAGATGAACGAACGTTTATCTAAGTTCGATAACCCAGAAGAAGATGGAGAAACAAATGAATAGAAAAAACTTGTATGGTTGCACAAAAGAATATTGTGCTACAGCACCATACATATGCCAAATATACTACCACCGTAAATGGAAGACTAGTGCCTTAGGTTATTGGTTATCGTTTGACTTTTTACTTTGGAAGTTACACGATTGGCTTTGCCCAGACTTAAGAGGTTGGCAAAAAGAGTATAAAGAAAATAAAAAATTGTTAGGAATTAAAAAATGACTGTATTAGACCCAGAAGAATCAAAGCGTATTCTTGCTAATGGAACGGCTATGAGAATCAATGACCTTGATAAGTTCTTAGACCAAATGGCTGAAGCATGGGAAGAATCAGAAAAAACTGGTGAAGACCAAGAAGTTATACAGGCAAGGCTTATGGCTCAAGACCCTGGTGCGATAGCAGAAATAGTTAAGTATGACGAAAATGGTGATGAGATTAGCCGTATTCAAATCACTGAACCTGTAGAAACACCTAAGGCTTTGCAAGAAGTTGTTGACGCACTCAATAACCTCAAACAAAAGAATTCTAAGTAGCAATACTTAGATGGGGTGCATCCCCCTTGACGTAAGTCATAAATGAGCACTGGGGAGAGTTTTTTGGTATGGCTCTCCGTAAACAAAAACCATCGAGCGTGATGCCCCGTACGTAAAGGTAGCAGCTGGCACTCAGTAATGAGTAGAGTCGGTGGGTGTGCATTAGGTGGAATTCCAAAGCATAACAATTCCTCGTAAAACTACAAACGATGACAACGTAAAGTCAAACACTAAGCAGTTAAGTGTATAAACTTTCACAACTAGGCAGAAACTTTCGAGTCTATGTTTAGTTGTGAAAGACTGCATAGAATTCTATACAGCAATGTATAGTATCTGGTGTGGCTAGGCCAGTCAATCAAAGCCCGTTCAAGTGGGAGGCTTGGCTTATAGATAGGCGCTTCGCTTCTATTCGGATAATTGAAGACGTTAGATATATGTGAACCTTAGTGAGTAAAGAGTAACTAGCATATTGAGTATTGGGCGCAAACTAGATGGTTAAACTCTTCTAATGTTCCGTGGCTACACAAGTCAACAGCATCTTATATAGATGGGCTTGTATAAGTCAGACTACAGTGTAGCCACGGGGCATTGACCTAGTCGGTGTGATAAGCCTAGCCGACACAAACATCTTAGGCTGTAAAGTTCTGTATAGTCATACAGATACACCTAGTAGCAAGTCGCTACTAGGTTTTATTACTATGAAAGGTAATATTATGGAACATCGTATTAAAGATGATGATTTGCCAAAGTTTCCAGCAAATTACATTATCTTAAAGCGTTGCCACCTATGTGAAGAAGAACCAGAGGCTTGGCCTATGGAGTTTCCTTCAGAGAAGGCGGCTAATGCGTATCTCGAAGCACTTGTAGAGATGCACAAAGAGCACGAACAATCTCATGAAGTTATTGATGGAGTTCACCACATTGTTGATGATGACGGAGAGAAGCATGAAATTGTATTTGCCATTATGCAAATTACTAAAACTGCCAAGATTCTTTGGCAATCAGGTGATGATATTGCACAAAAGCAAATTAACCAAGAATTCGATGACATTATCAAAAATCTTGACATCGAATAACCCACAGCATACCACTATAGAAAGGTAGTCCTATGTATGCAGCAATGATGAAGTCCCAAAACAGTCAAGGAGAACTACGAACTGTAGCCATTACGCCAACAGCAGATGGTAATGTTCGTATTTTCTCTAGGCTTGGAGAAGGACGAGGTCGTGCTGGTGCTTGGGTTGAAGGCGACGTTCTCATTGAAGATAATGAGATGCTAGTCGGAAGCCCAGTATCACTAAAGATTACTCCTGCAGAAGACAGGATAATCAACTCCACAATTACACCGTCAATGTTCCTAGTTAAGTTAGGTAAGAAACTAACTGCTAGCAATGTGACAAGTAATTCTGCTCTAGATGAGTTCAATACTCTGGTAGAGCAGACTATGAATGACCCAAGTTCTCTAGCAGTATATGAGAACGCAGTTGTTCAAGTAACACAAGCCACACCACAGCCAGTGGTGCAACAGGTTGTAGCAACTCCGCCACAGCCTGACCCACAAGTTCAAGAGATTGAACTTCCTATACAGGAGACACCCATGCAATATACCAACAGTAGCGTGTTAAGTTCCGATAACGAGACACCAATCACTGTTCCAGCCGGTAGGCTACACATTGAGCGAGTGTTCGATGGTGTTCTTGAGAGTCAAGTATTTGACTTTGCAAGAGATAACCAACGAACTGTCTTGCTTACTGGTCCAGCCGGTACAGGTAAGTCTAGTGCTGCAGAGCACTATGCACACATTCGCAATATACCGTTCGTAGTTGTAGAGTGTACACAGCAGATTGACCAGACTGTTCTACACGGTCGCTTTGTTCCTACAGGTGTAGGCAACAGCACCAAGTGGAAGTACAGTCAGTTTGCTACAGCAATTCAACAGCCATCAGTCATTCTGATTAACGAGTTGAGCAGACTACAGCCTAAGGCTGCATCTCTCTTGCTTCGTGTTCTTAATGAGCGTGAACTTATTGTTGACCAGCTAAACCAGGTCATCAAGGTTCATCCTGAGTGTCTGTTCATTGCTGACCAGAACACAGGTCAGGGTTATACAGGTGTTCAACGTCAAGATGATGCCTTGTATGACCGTATGCAACCTAAGTTAGAGTTCGATTACGACATCGAACTTGAGTCTAAGTTCATACCTTCATCTGCTCTGCTACAGTTTGCACACAGCATTCGTGAAGCAAGCAAGACTACTGACCAGTTCAGCAAGCCTATGTCTACCCGTATCTTGCTCAACTTCATAGAGCAGGCTAAGGGTCTTAACCTATCCTTTGCTGTATCATCTATGCTCAACAACTTCCCTAAGGATGACGGTGAGCGTGAAGCAATCAAGATGACCTTTGATGCTAACGTAGATGTTATCGCACAAGAACTCGGTGTGCCACTTAACGGCTACAACGAGTAAACTCTAGGGTAGCGGCAATGGTAATGGTTGCCGCTACCCGCCAACTTATATAGGAGAATATATATGGAAAAAGATATAGCCGATATTGATGCCCTGTTTGAGTCTGAGTATGTAGAAGTTGTCAACAATATGTTGCCTACTGATACAACAGAGCAACGCAATGCACGTATGACTTCAGTCGTAAGTAAATTTGCTAGTGCTCTTACTGCTAGACTTATTCACGTATCAATGTCAACAAGTGCTAAAAATCCAAATCATATGCGTCATATCGAAGCCTGGTCTGATGCTGAAAACATTTGGTTCAACGAAGATGAAATGGGTGACCTTACTGACCCCGATTCAATTATCGCAGTCAAGGGTATTTCATTACACGAAGTTGGTCACATATTGTTTACTCCACGGTCTAGTAGCAATCTAGTTAAGTGGGTCAAAAACAATGAATACAACATAGCATTCAACATACTTGAAGACCAGCGTCTTGAAGTATTCTTAGATGCTAAGTATAGTAACGTCAAGCATTGGTTTACTGCTTCTATCACTCAGATGTTATTGAAGGATACAAACTCTATACCCTATGCTTATCCTTTGATACACGGTAGAACATTTTTACCTGATGACTTACGTAAAGTAATCAAGGATGCATTTGTTGACCAGAGTATTGTTGCAGAGATTGGTTCTATAATTGATGACTATACAATACTTAACCTGTCTAACAGTGCACACATACCATTAGCTATGCAACTTATCGAGAGACTACATAAGTTACTCAAGATAAATACTAATGAACCTGTGCGTCCACCATCACCTACTGGTGGTACTTGTGGTCATCCTGGTGCTAAGTCTAGTGACAAGTCCAAGACTACTAACAAGGCTGGTCAAGACCGTATCATTGACAAGATTGTCAAGAAACGTAATGCTCAACCTACTAATCCAGACGGTGACCAAGAAGCAGAAGGTGACCCTGAGCCTACTGGTTCTAACGGTGGTTGTGGTCCTAAAGTTCCTGGCAAGAGTCCTGGTCAGCCTGGTAATCAGCCTGGTCAACCTGGTCAACCTGGTCAACCACAAGATGACACAAGTAGTTCAGCAGGCACAGGTCATATTGATAATGCTGTTAACAATATCAAAAAGCATAACAACCAAATCAAAGAGTTGTTGCGTGATGATGTTAATGACCTTATAGCACAGTTCAATGGTGACCCACAACTTAGTAGCAAGTATGTTGCTAAGCCAGAGAAAGGTTATCATATGCAACTTGCTGCTGTGCCTGCTGATGTTGTAGCACAAGTCAAATCATTTGCCAATCAACTATCACTAATCAAGGCTGACTTTGACCCAGGTTGGAATCGCAAGGTTGAAGTTGGTAGACTTAATGTTCAACGTTATGCTACAGGTGTTGATGCTGATGAGTGCTTTGACCAGTGGGACAACGGTAGAGATGACGTTACAGATATCGAAGCAGTTATTCTTCTAGATGTATCTGGTTCAATGTCTTGGACTAGAGACTCTGCCTTTGACTCTACTTGGGCTATCAAGCGTTCACTAGATAAGATAGACGCATCTACTACAGTAGTTACATTCGACAACGATGCTAAGTTGCTTTACTCAGCAGACGAACGTGCTAAGCCTATGAAGAAAATTACTAGTGACTCTGGTGGTACAGAGCCAGAAGATGCACTTAAGTATGCTAAGTATGTTCTAGCCAACAGCACACGTGCTATCAAGATACTTATCACTATTACTGATGGTGAATGGTATGGCAAAGAAGGTGACAAGATTATTGCTGACCTTAGACGCAATGGTGTTATCACTAGCCTAGGTTTTATTGATGAGTACAGACAGTACGGTGAAGAGTTCATGCAGCGTCGTAGAGAAGCAGGTGAGAAGCGTACAATCAACGGTCACAACTCAGAAATTGTTGTGCCACTTGAAGACGGCAGTTCACTTCTAACTCTTGCTAAAGCAATTGTTAGACTTGCCATCAAGCGTAATCTAAGTAAGTAAGGAGAACATATGGGTTATTGGATTACACATCACATTACCGTACAAGGTAAGACAGAATATATAGATGCACTAGAGAAAAAACTTCAAGCACCACATCCTAAACAACTCAATGATGAAGGTGATATTGTTTGGTCAGATGAAGGTATTGATAGTGTGTCGTTATATAACCTGTCCCCTCCACCAGAAGATATGTTAATCTCTGGAGAATGGTGGACCGCGGAAGGAAATGTATGGAGAGCACAAAATTGGGATTGTACCTATAACTGGCAAGCTCACGAGCTTGATAGTTATGTTAATTCAACAAATGCTGGTTCATCAACATTACATATTAGGTTTGAAACTAAATATGATTGGCCTAGAGAACCTTTCCTAAAACTTATTGAAGACAACCCCGGTCTTAAGTTTAGTATATGGTCTGAAGGTGAAGAATCTGAAGCACTTGAGATACATGGAGAATCAGGATTGTATGATATTACTGAGTATGATTCACCAGCATCACATGCTGACTGGGTGTCTAGAGATTCCGCAGACTCTTGTAGATGTGGTTGGGCAGATGACCCTAACGATTGGTTTGATGATTGTCCAAGAGATACTATAGGAGAATACGAAGTTGTAGTTACTTATAAACATAAAGTCAAGGCATACGATAGTTATTCAGCAATGAATACATTACATCAATATGAAAATGAATTTGATATACATCCAGATTGCAAGATGATTACGTATGATGTTATGCCTCTAATCGAAGCAACACTAATAGAACAGACTCCTGAGTAAAGCGCTCAGGTATAGCAGGGCCACTAGGCCGTGCCAACACAAACAAACTAAGGAGAAACAAATGCACAAAGTATTATCTATTACAACAGATAATAGCGTATCCGTTAAAGAAGTAGAAGACATTAGTTATGACTTCTTATTCGAATCAGTTAACGGTCTAGTTGAACTAGTATCACTCAATAGAGATGTAGATATGTGGTTGAACGAAGAAGGTAAAATAAATGGGCTACAACCTAATGTGTTAGCCACATTGCTATGGAATAAAATGTTTCCTAATGCAGATGTTATTATGGGTGATGTTGTTATCACCGGTGGTGCAGATGAAGAAGGCAACAGTTTAGGCCTAAAAGACAGCGATATCATTGACATCATGACCTTATTGCAAGATGCCATTGAGACAGCTATTAACAATCAATCAAGTGAAATGGAGTAATAAAAATGGAATCAAAAATCGCAGAGCGCATCAACCACGAAATTAGTGGGTCACCGTTTGCAGTGTATAGAATGATACCTGCATTCAATGGGGCAGACATTATTGGTGTCACAACCATTGAAAAGTTCGAGGAAGTTATGAGAATGTTCAATGAAATTGAGCATGTTCAAGAGTTCCTTGACAGCCAGCCAGACAAGACTAAAACTATGGTTCTTCCTGGTATTGAACTACCTATTGGTATAGCCATCAACAAAGCAAGGGGAGCAGTCATTGACCATTCCATTGAAGTTGAACTAAGCAACGAAGGATATCTAATCGTTGAGTAGAATATGTGGGTTCTGTATGACAGGACATCACGAGAACTGCAGACCACTTATTGAATGGTATGACAATAAGTGGTATTGCAGTTGCTCATGTCAAGATGAAGGAGAAACAAATGAAGAAGATATATTGCCCTGAGTGTGATGAAGAATGCACACAAGAGGAATTAAACCAGTGGGAAATGTGTCACAACTGTGAAAATCAAATGTGTCCAGAATGTGGTAGAGTATTCTGTGGCCACGAAGATAGATAGGAAAACAAATGATACAAATTAAATACTACATTTATGTAGATGGAGATGAAGTACAATGGGCTCCATCTTTTGATACAGAAGATGAAGCCTATGAATGGGCAATGCATGATGCTCATGAGTGGGATAGTCCACCCGATATATTGCCTAAGTATTTTATTGATGGAGAAGAGGTAATGGAATGATTAAGTGTGAACATGGCTTAATCCACATATATCATAAGCATGAGTGCGATGGATGTTGTGCTCAATATGTATTGGAGGAAGGATGAACGACACAAGACTTTACTTTATTAAACTAATTAGTAAAGTAATAATTAAACTTGCAACCCTGCAAGGCAAACTAATAAGAAAGGTAAAATAATGGAACACATACCAGGTTATGATGGATGGAAACTAGCAACACCGTGGGATGATGAAGTAGCAATGACTGTCTCATTTGACTGTGAAAGTTGTGAAGAGTTTAATGATGCTATAGAAACAGTTGGCTCAAGAAACTCACACGAAGTCTATGCTGAATGCGAATATTGTGAAGCAGAAAACTGTGTGGATGTAGGCCCGGATGAATGACACAATTAAACTTACATGTAAAGAACTATTAGTTATTGGAGGAATTCTAATATCAATGGTAGGGTCTTTAGTGTACGGGTACTTCTTACTAAAAGAAGGCCAAAAGAAAAACTGTTGGGATATGTACTCAACAGAGCAAGAAGCAATACTAAATTGTGAGGGAGTAAATGAGTAAAGATGCAAAACTATTATTCATATCATTAGGGTTATTTTTATTGGTATGTACAATAGTTATATTTAATTCAAAGTATGAGTGTAATGAAATCAAGTACCAAAACTTAGATGGAGTACACACTAAAACAATATGTAAGGAGAAATAAATGAGTAGATATGTAAAACACCTAAACAACATTGAACTGTTAGAACGTCTAGCAGAAGAACTAGTTAGGATGCACAATGAAACAGCAATAGACTTGGGCTATTGGGAAACAGCACGAGAAGTCGTAGAACGGTTCTACGATGTTAAAGTAACACTAGAAATAAAGGAGAAAAAATAATGGCAACAACAGTAGCACAACTAATTGAACATCTAAAAACTGAAGACCCCAATACAGTAGTGGTCTTTCAATATATACTAGCAGAACACACTGACTGGGATGAAGACGACTTTGAAGCTAGAGCAGAGTTGCTTGATTCAAGTGGTTTTCCAGATGAGTCTTCTGCATATATTAAACAATGGTTAGATGATGTTTACTACATGGAAGATGAGGATGATGAAGATGAGTAAATACGAAATCACGTTAGCAACTGATGAACAAGAATATATTACAGTTGTAGAAACACAGCCTATGACTCTAGCAGATATGACTACAAGTCCTGGTAGGTTAGTAGAACTAGCACTAAAACAACTAAATAACAAAGTAACACAACTAGACGTAATCAATGTCTCTATTAGAGAACTAGATGATTATGAAGAGTATCTATTAGAACAAGGAGAACCAAATGAGTAAAAGAATAGCACTACAAGAACTGTTAATCGATAAAGAAAACTTTGAATCTTATATCGATGACACACTAGCACACAAGTTAACCGATGAAGAATGGGACAACATCTGCGATGCTCTAGAGCACGCTGTTGCTGAGTATGTAGATAACGAGTTGTACCACCTAGCAGAAGAATACAAATACGAGAAAGGTATTCAGTAATGCAACATGAACACGGAGAAATTGTTTGGAGTATGAACCTGCGTGAGCTGCAAGTCAATCATATGGACGAACTTGAACTACACCTCTTCTACAACTATTTAGAAGATGCAATCAATGATGTATTAGAAAACTATGAAGTAGAACAACTGGAGGAAAACTAATGAGCGAACCAATGGAAGAATACACAGAAGAAATGTTTGACGAGTTGCTAGACGAGTTATACGAAGAGTATGATATTGTAGGTATTACTTTGTCACCATCTCAAATACTACGGGAGTGTGACCCTGTAGCATATCGTTTAGCATTTAATGACTGGATTGATTCACAAGAAGAAGAGGAATACTAATGGAACCAGAAGTAATAGAGCAAGTTAAATTAGAAGAGTTTATATTTCATTGCCCTACAGAAACAGGCATGTTAATTGTACGTATCAAATCAGACTCAAAAGAAAACGCTATTAAAGAAGCGCAAGAAGAGTTTATGGAGTGGGCAGTAGATAATACATTCATTCCAGACAGCCACACAGTCTATCTAGGTAGCTTTAATTATGAGATAGAAAAAGATGGCACTATGATAGTAGAGCAGGGAGAAGTAGTCGACTTCTCTCAATTTAAATAACAAGGAGAAACAAATGGAAAACAACACCGCTCAAGTAACACAAGCAATTCTTCATGCTGTTCGCGAACAGATGGAAGAGTCATTTACTTTAGGAATGAAGTATATGAAACTAAGTATTGTAGAAAAACTCATACCTATTCTTGAACAGAATGAGTTTGACGAAACTACAATTGCAATTATATTGCGTGACATCGGAGCATTAGAGGAGACAACATATGCAGACGTTTTTAACGACGAGTCCAATTGAACTAGGTTTTAATGAAAGTAACCTACAAAACTGGGCATTTACATCTAGAGAAATTGCTAAGCAACTAGACAACAAGCGCCTACACAAACAAGCGCTTGAAGGCTGGCAGATAGTTATGTGCCTACTAGAAGTAGACCCTGACGGTAATCCACGTACTCCTAAAGGCTGGGTTAATCACCCGGCCGTTAGGATGTGGCGTGGTTATGAAACAGCCTTGTGTGTTTACATTTTAGAGATGGTTCGGGAATGGAAACGTCGTGGCTATAAAAGCACCTTAGAGAAAAAACTAAAAGATACAATGAAACATGCTGGTTTAGCATTTTCAATGGATACTTGGATTACTGATGAATCCTTGACTCCTGAATGGATGCGTGACCTTGAAACAGTTAAACTTGTCACGCGTACTCATAGAATAGCATTACTTAATAAAAACTATGAACACTACAGTGATTTTGAGTGGCCAGAAGATGCTGGTGTTCAACCAACTAGTTACGAGTATTACTGGCCAGTTGAAGAAAAAGAAAAAGTAAAGGTATAATATATGGCATTAATAAAAGAACTAAAAGCCCTACTATCCCTGGCTGAAGACCAGGGGTGGAGAGTAAGTAGAACAAATAACGGGCACTACAAACTTATTGCTCCTAACGGTAAGATAGTGTTCACATCATCCACACCATCAGATAATCGGGCTATTAAAAATATAGAGCGTGACTTACGTTCTGGTGGATTAATAATAAAAAAGAAAGGCAAGTAATGTTTGATATGACAGACGCTGCATGTGCAACTGCACCTTTAGAGATATTTTTCCCTGAAGGTAAAAATAAACAAGCAAAAGAATATGCGGCAAAAGTGATTTGTGCATCATGCCCTATACAACAAGAATGTCTAGCTCATGCTATAACTAATAATGAGCTGGGTGTGTGGGGCGGTAAAACTGAAGAAGAACGTAAACACATACGCCTGTAATACTAAGGCCCCCTGCCTAAATGACAGGGGGCTTTTAAGTATTAGTTACTTCTTTACAGCAGGCTTCTTTGCGACTGGCTTCTTAGCTGGAGTAGCTGTCTTCTTTGGCTCAGCCATAGACTTAACCTTCTTCTCTAGCTTAGATACGTCACTGTCTAGGACCTGAACCCTACCAGCAATAATATTTAGCTCAAACCAGAGCTGCTTCAGTTTCTTTAACATATGTTATTCCTTAGTATTATCTTTGATTAGTTTAATTTCACAGGCATCTGTGGTGCAATAAGCTTCACCAACAGCGTCTGCAGCCATACCCTGGTACACTCCTACGAAATCAATTGGGAATAATTGCATAGCGTATTCATTATACTCCTCCTCAGTTATCTGAGTGTAAGGCATCTGTGGGTACACATGATTACCCATAGGGAGGAAGCTTACAGTCTTCAACTGGCCGTCATACATATGAAGCACAGTTCCGACATCATTCTTTTCTTCTTCAGCGTCAAAGGTGACAGTAACAGACACAGAGTTGTCTGACCACCAACGTTGAGCAGTAGCAGCTAGGTTCATCTTTTCATAGATAGACACTTCTTTTTCAGAACGTTTAGCGTCAGTCTTGATAGGGAAGAACACAACAGACGTAGTGTCTGGCGACTCACTAGCTGGCTCTACAGTATAGTTAGCCATCTTAAATAGTGGCAACATAGGGTCATTGTTTCCAAAACGAATTGCACGCAGGAAAAACTTACCACCACTAGGCCAGTGAACACCTGGAGATTCTCCAGCTAAGATAGACACAGTGCCAGAAGGCTTAACTGTAGTCATCTTAATAGACTCACGAATGCCTAGCCACTCACTGTACTTAATATCATAGTCACGGACAATCTTGTAGCCTTCATCCATCCATTCACGGAGAGTCTGCATACCTTTATTGTCAGCAAAGTTAGCTACACCAGACATGCTGGTACCAATGCGCCTATTGCGCTGCATGATAGCATTAGTTTCTTCCCAGTGTGTAGGGAGTAGTGTAACTGTTTTTGCATATAAATAAGCAAACTTCAACGTCCTCTTGAAATCTTCGAGAGACTCATGGCGATTTAAATATGTTTCAACCAAAGTACACATCTCAAAAGACTCCAAAGACTGCTCTGCACAAGGATTATATCCAACTACACGCCAGTCTTTATTATTAGGAGCGTCAACTAGACGACCGTATTTACGGCTTACATCCATCCATATAACGCCGGGTTCTCCGTTGCGTACAATCCCATCAACAATAGGGTCAAAGTCTGTCCCAACACAAACATCTACGCTATTATTAGACATCCATGCCCATCCTGGATTTTCAGAGTCATATGAATTACGTTCAGGGAATACCTCACCATTTTTTAGGTTTAGGAAATCCTCATCATCAATACGGCCAATCAACAATTCCGCTGAACGGCGAACGTTTCCGGAAACTACACACACGCCAATCATATTACCAATATCGGCAATATCAACACGGCTTAACTTCTCGCCCTTGCGTCCATCAAACATCTTCTTTATATTCTTGTGCAATTTAATCAATGGCTCTGGCCCGGATGCGGTCCCACCAAATGTTTTAATTAATGCCCCATATGGCCTAATATCATCATAATTAAATTCATATGATGGCTGGTCTGGTTTCAAATATGAATTAATCAACGACATTGTAGAATCCGCCCAACCTTCACGCGTATCTGGAATTACGTATTCTTGTACTGCTCCCGGCTCATATATATCAAACCCTTTATCAGCACCCTTATCATCAAATCCTACACCTACACCCAACATGCTGGCTTCCATTAGGAATCCAAATGGTTTTGCTGGATTATTCTTGGTCATCTCATTGGTGCTAACAAATGCACAATTCTGCAACGCTGCCGAATTCTTCTGAACGTTTACAATTTCCGTACCCATTACCCATAATCCACGGCCTGGTGGTGTCCATTTTAGGTTATATAAACGGTCATACGCTTCTTTTGCACTGGCCGCAGCTTTTGCATCGCTCCAGGGCAACCGATTTTGCTTCGCGTGGTCTTTCTGTAATGAATACATGCCATTAATAACACGCTCACATACATCAGCCCATGTTTCTTTGGTTCCATCTTCTTTCAAACGACTATACGTTCTCAGGAATGTTATTTCCCCTACTGAATTCCCCGCAACATCGGCATAACCAAACGGTGGTTTCTTACCCCGGTATCCGGCAACGAATTCTTCTGCTAATTTAAATGAAAAAACTGTCATATTATTTCCTATATCTTTGTTTTGGATTACTAGTATCTCAGGTATTACTCTAATACCCTTCTGCTAACTTCGCAACTAAAATTGCGACAATATGGATTCAGGTATCAAATATTGATGTTATCAGATAACTTTATTCCAGGGCATCCCTGATAATTCCCGTGGTTTGGTCTTCAGATAATGGCTTATCTAGATTGCGTAATACGGATGCGCGGTCACCAAAAATACGTGACAACGCTCCTCCCTCCGTCTGACGACTTGCTGTTATTTGTATAAACTCTTTATTAGTTTCCAGCTCTTTTAATGAACTCACCAATTTGAATAAACGGTCTATTTCTTGGGATACGTTTGGGTCTGCATATCCACCATTCATTTCTTCTGCAAACCGCATAAATGCTACCCTTTGGCCCTGCATTTCAACGACTGTGGTCAATAACGCTTTCAATTGTTCTTTGGTTTTTACCTCTACTGGCAGATTAAATGCACATGTATTTGCTGGTTTAAACGCTGGACAATTAGCGGCCACAAAACAGGTGTCACACTGACGTAAACTTGAATTATTTGATTGGACAACCGGAACTTCTTTTAATACATCATGTCCATCAATATTTTCCACGATTGTCTTCATTTTATATCCAAAAACAGGCATTGGTTGAACCTCATTTGGGTCTCTTTGTACTACTTCCGTACGTTCAACTTTCCGCTTTTCAACATCACTGTTATTAGATGACCCCACCCCAGTTTCCATCAAACCGGTGTATAGGGTATCATCACTGTTATCAGATACTATATTGTCTTTATTATTGTCCATTTTCTTCTCTAACTGTAAATACGACCAAATTGCAACTTTTGTTGCTTCTAAGGTGTCATCATCAACAAACTTTGTGAAATCCAACCCAGCTTTTTCTACAATCATTTTGTACCGTAAACGGGCCTGTGACTTCATATTTTTAGGATAACGCATAAGTTTCATGCCGTCCCATATAATGGTCTCACCGCGCCTCATAGGGCTTATCCAGGCCAATGTAGCGGCCATGTCGAACGGTATTTGACGCAAATTATCTGGCTTTGCTGTGGCCAACGCCATAAACTGAGTAGAATACTGTGACTTTATCAAACGAACAACCGCAGCCAGGGATGTAACATTTTCTACGGCCTCACCTGGAATCGCAATATTACGGTATTCTGCACCCCATTTTGTTAATAAATTCTGCCCGTACATATCATGCCAAACAATAAAAAACTTAGGGTCTTCAGAAAAAACATCCCTCTGCTGCAGAATCCAATCAAACCCCAACACCTGGCTGTCAAATTCTACCCAACCTTCAATACGGTCATAATTTAACGAAATAAACTCTTCATAATCCGCAGCGTAATCTTCTAATTCCTGTTTAGACCACCCAGCTTTATCCGCCTGAACTGCTCCAGAATCCACCCAAACCTTCATATTAGGCAGAAAATGCTCACCAATCAAATACGGCTTAGTCTTAGGAAGCCCCCGCTTCCTTAACCCCCAGTAACTCAACATCACATGAACTACACCGTTTTTTTCTAATAACGTCCTATTGGATGGAATCTCCACCCCATTAAAAATTAGTTTCATTCAAAATTCAACCCCTCAGTGCGCTGCAGCCTAGCATCATTTGTTTTTAACTTATTCTGCTCATTTATTGAACGCTCAATATCATCCCACTGACGAACCCTTTTAGGTGCATCCGGCCTAAACTCTGTACGAGTATAACTAGGCACAGCAAACATAACACTAGGAATACCCAAATTAAACGCGTACGCCCACGTTTTCGGGCTATTAGTAATAAACAAATCAATAGGGCCCCTGGAACGGGAAACATTTATTTGACGTTCAGATAAATTCTCACCCTCCAGGTGAACTGATGAATCGATAATCCTATCAAAATCAACAACCTTATTAACATCAGCCCAATATTGAATCTCAGCCTCAGTCGAATTGCCCATAAAAGTTATCTGATTCCAGGAACTTAAACTTCCAACCATAATGATTCCGGTACCAATTGGCTCATCATTTTGGCCGCGTAATACTCCATCTATATCTACTAATATATGCATTAATCGTCCTCGTAAGATTCTCCATAACAATCACATTTACAATAATCTTCTACACATATGCCTGCGTATAATTCATGCCCACATAAATGGCATACAGTTGTCAACGACATTACTGGTTCCTATAAATTGCCGCGCGTCTGATGAGTGTACTAGCGTCAGGCAGCTCAACCCCGTAAGGGTTTTTGCTTTGTAATGATGCCTTCATGTATTCTCTTATATTTCTCAGCGACTGAACGGTTCCACTACGTTTTCCTGCTTGCCAACGATAGTTGTGGAAATCACCGTAACCCTCACCGGTTTCAGAAAATGCCATTGACCTATTTCCGTGAATTTCATTATATAATGCATTTCCTTGAGCGGCAGCCATTGTTAAATTATTTTCTGCATTTCTTCTAATTGCATCATTTCTTGAATATCTAATATCCTGCATTGCTGCATTAAACTTATTTTCTACTGCAGATGCTGCTTTTCTATCATTGTCAACAACTGAATCCCACTCCAAACTAGATGGTGCAGTTTGACTTGGATTAGGCGTAACAACCCATTCGTCATCTTTTACGTCATAGGCAGCATACGGTTTAATTGTTTTAATATCTTCATTAATTAATGCAAAAAAGGTTAACTCGTACCCATTCCAGTTTTCTTGGCGCAATCCCTCATCAAATTCTTCGTTGAACTGTGCTGAAATTTCTTTATCAGATAATCCAGCGTAATCCGGATTTGCTTTTCTGAACTGAACAAAATTAATGCCAACCAGGCAATCTAAATCTTTTGGCTCGCGTGCTGCTTGCCATTGATACGAAACACCTGAACCAGCCAAATATGGTCTGGCCCAGGCTTCCGCTTGACGATACTTCCTGCCCATAAAATCATTTAGCATTCCGGTTATTCCAGAACGCACCCAAGACCTTAGAGACCTGCCATTAAATAGCTTTGGGTCTAATTCGGTCGAGGGTGCGCTGAAATATGAAGTAGGATTGCTCATATAATTAGTTTAGGCGGTTTCTTCTGAGCTTTCTGGTTTAATTCCACGCTCTGCTAGCTTTTCGCTAATTACATCAGGAACCGATGCTTCCTGCGGTGGTGTTAGCAACTGAACTAATGTTGATGCAAAACGCTCTACAAGACGCTGGTCATCAATTTCTTTAATCAACTGGTGAGCCCACTGATAAACATCAGCTACAGTTGCGTCCTGTTGAGTTTCTGGTGAATCTTCTGGCTTAGCCAAATCCACCGAGAAAGTGTCATCTACATAAATGTTAACTACAAATTGCTTTTTTACTTCTTTTTTATTGTTTTCCATGTTATTCCTTATTTGTTATATAGGCCAAGAAATTGGCGTTTACGTTCTAACACTTTACCATGGTAGGGACAGAAATGGCAAGTGTAGACCTGGGGCCCTTCCAAATGTTCTGGCTTTGGTAATCCCAGCTCTTTACGTTCAACTGCTGTATCAGGTAACAAACGCTTTTTAGGCGATTCATAATCTTCACAGTTTGTTGTAACTTTATTATGTGCAACCCAACAATTCATGGCATCCTCAGCGAATGTCATTTTTGTTTCATAAAACTTTTTATTAGGGTCTAGTTCATCTAAACCTTTAGAACCACCCGTAGCCAATTGCTTTAGAATTGCCTGCTTTTGCTCTGGATTAGCCCACGACTTTACTGGTACTTTAAACAGTTTTCCTACGTGAGGGTCTCCCGATGGAAACTTATGTTTTTCTAGAGAAATCTCTAATAAATAATCAAAATTAGATGGACCCTCGTAGTCTGGTAGTTCTTCCCAGGTTTCACACACCATACAACGAAGTAGGCGAATTACTGGTCCATCTATTGGCTTTGAACCAATTATTGGTTTATCCGTCATTGTTTTCCTTACCGTAATACTTTAATCCCATTTGTTGGCTAGTTATATGGCCGGTATTATCATCAACGTAGATATACGGGCCTAGATGTGGAACATCATATTTAGGATTGACTTCCCAACGCTCAGCGTATTCTGGGGCAGCTTCTTTTAGTTTATTTAAGGCATTTTGAGCGGCATTGGTTTCCATGTTTATACTCCTTATTAGTGATACTTATATACTACTATATTTAGTAATAAATGCAAGTAAAAGGACTAAAATCCTTTTAATCTTTCGCTTCTATTCTTTGCTCGTTGTGCTCTGGCGGCATTTCCTAGACCAGACAACGTTCCGCTATCTGGAGAAGCAAAACGGCCAAATGAACTTGCTATTTGTGCTGCATTTTTAATTTCTCTTTTTTGCGCTTCTAAATCTGCCTGATTAATTTCTGGAAGTTTTTCTGGAACACTGGTCTCATCCTCTTTTTGCTTTGCAAGATATTCGCGATATGCTGCACGCTTTGCAGGTAATACTTGAAAATGTTCTTTAAATAAATCGTGAATATAATCTGGATTTTGCTCTAAATCCCGCATAGTTCCTGCAACATCACCATTACGAACTGATTTAATTGCTTTTTGTAGTGCGTCTCTTGTCCAATTACGGCTTGTGCTTCCTGTTTGTCTATATCTATCTTCTTTATTACCGTAGGAGGAAGAAGGTGCATATTTAACAAATAATGCGGCGTGATGCATTTCCACTGCTGATTGTTTCTGTTCTTGAGGCTGCTCAAATGTTTGAACAATTTCTCCAGTGTCTGGGTGACGATAAAATGTTCCTGGTGCTACCTGTGGAGCGCCCCTTAATAGACCACCTACGCCGTTATTGTTAGTTCTTGAATAAGGTGTAATAATTTTATTGTATGCAAATACACGCTGACCATTTACAACGTGTTCTTTTCCTGTGTCTTCATAATGCTCTGCAGTTATTGGTTTATTTGCAGGAATTGTTGTTGCATTTTGAGGCATTTCAACAGGGGCAGGCAAGCCTGGAGAAGTTGAAACAGGAGTTACAACTGCACTTCCATCACTTTTTAATTCTACTTTGTGGCTATGTGGCATGGCAGTTTTAACACCTTCAAGAGGTCTAAAGACATCTCTCCACATCATCTGGTTAGGAATCGATGGTGATGGACTAACTGTTAAATCAATACCAGAAGAAACTTTTGGTTCAACCCTTCTAGGGGCATTTTTTTCTTTTTCTTCTTGAACTTTTTGTTCATCTGCTTTTATTTTTGAGTCTATTGCTGTGTGCGCGAAGTTATGGTCAAAAAGGCCGTGCTCATCCATAGGAAGTTTACTCCCAGGAAAATGAAACTTATATGCTTCTTTCAAAGAGTCCATATATTCAGGACCGTAGCTAGCTTGTTGAGCTAATCTTTGCTGTTTATTTAACTGTCTTCTATTTGCTTCTTGTCTAGAAGTAAATAGTGGGCTAGTAACAGGTTGTCCAGGGCTTACTGATGTAGGGGTTTCTGAAAATACTGGTTCACCTCTTTTAACAAATATTTTTCCAGCATCTGGGTCTGGAGTTACAGAGTCGTCCATTCCCCTTATTGTTGCGTCCTGTGGAACTTGTTCAACAGAAATTCTACTTGCAATTTGAGGATAATTATAGTTAATAGCAGTTGACCTAGCTACAGAAGTTGGTCCAAATGCTCTGGTTACACTAGCTCTATCTCTGCTTCTTTGAGCCTTTACTGGATTGACCGGAACATCTTCTTTTATACTGTTTTCAAAAGAAAGTTGTCTTTCTAAATCACTTTTAACGTAATCTGTGACAGGTCTTGAGGCTCTAAACTCGGTTTCTGATTCTCTAGTTTTTGGAACTAAAACATCGCCCTGTTGACTCGCAGCAAGGGCGGCTTTAAGTTTTTCAGCATTTTCCGGACTACTAGCTTCAATTGGGGTTGTTAATGTTTCCGGTACTGCAAGAGGTTGGTTTTTAGTTCCGGTTCTAGGTGCTCTTTTTCTAGGAGAACCTGAACCGCTAGGAGGTTTAGCCATTATATTACTCTCTTAAAATTATTTGCCTGGGTTTACTTTAGACGAATCTGGTGCTTCTGACGTAACAAATCCATATCCAGCAAATGGGTGTAGTAGCTGACGGTTATCTAAGGTTTTTTCATGACCATCGTGGTCTAGAACCTCGGTGTTTGGGCGAACTTTACGGTACTTACCATCAGTTGCGCCTGCGTCTAAACTTTCGTTCATTGAACGGCTAGTATTTACGGCCATTTTTTCTTCCTTCATTCATATCGTTCGCATAGTTATCTACGAACTCTTTTTGCTGCTCACCCATTTGGGCTTGCAAAATATCTGTACTTAAAGGATAGTCTACCCTTTGACCCATTTCATCCCTAATATCAAATGCTTTAGCAGCTTGGTTTAAATGGTGGCCTGCATCCTTTAGTTCTAGCATAGCAGATGTGCTAAAAGGTTGGGTCTTATGCTGCGTATCCGCTGACTGTAAGGCATTCATGGCGTTTCTTAAATGTCCAGTAATTTTATCAACATTATCAAAACCTAAATTACGACCGTGTATATTGGCGTAATCCACCATGTGCCATAGTAGATTATGTGCCTGATTAAATGCTGGGTGTGTCATTAAACCATTTTTCTTCTGATACGGTCCTGACGTCGTTTTTCGCTACAATCAGGACAAGTTCCTAAAGCATCATACATGTATTGAACTGGGTTCATTACAATACCACATTGTGGACAAGGGGCTGAGCCTCTGTAATTAATTGAATTTTTAGCTACTTGAAATGCTTGAAGTTCAAGGGTTAATGAGCCGTCTCCGTCATCCATTAGACACCTCTTCCTGTATCAAAGTGTGAGTTTAACCCACCTGTAACTACTCCTGTATCAGTAACTGGTTTATTTATAATTTTTTCCTGTTCGGTTTTTAAAACATCTGACGCAGTAGCTTCAGGTTCTTGCTCCATATCAGAACCCAATTTTGATGAGTCAGCTGTTTTTAAAAATTCGGATGACCGTGAGGCCTTTATCTCAACAACGCCTCTTGAAGCCCTTGCAGCTTGCCGTCTATTAATATCTTCAGGAACTCCAACCCACTCTCCTGGTTTAGCCAACTTTTCTTGAGTATTTGCTCTTGCTGTTTCTGCGGCAGTAGGAACAAACCCTTCCATGTTTACTACTTTTCCAGAGGAATCTATAGAGGTCGTAAGTCTTGCCCACTTTTTAATAGTATCCATAGACGGTGTAATCTCGGATACATCCAATTTATTTTCTTTTATATAGGAATCTGGGTCAATATGTCCAGAGCTTCCTTCAAAATCTTCTGGACGATTTCCCTTAGAAACCCAGTGGTCTTTTACTTGCTTTAATTTGTGCCATTCATCTGGATTTTGATGTGCTAGAGACCCAACAAAAGTTTTTGGCTCATACTGCTTACCAACTTCTGCAGCTGAATTTGCAGTTCTTTCTTCATCCTTTTGAAATGCTGGCATAATTTGCTCGCTCTTCCAACGAAGATTAAAGTTTTTTTGGTATTCTTCGGAATCGTATCCGGAAGTTCCAATAAACCCTTCAACACCACTTGTATCAGTTGCTGGTTTTACTATGTTGATTTGTCCTAGTTGAGCTTTAGTCATACGTATTGAAGAAAGTCTTTTTTGTCTTTTTTCTTCAGCTTGCTTTGCTGCTTCTGCTTTTTCTTCTCTTGTTTGAGTTACAGCATACTGGGGTACAGCAAGCTTTTCTTGAGGTGCAGTGATTTGACCATATTGCCTAATTTGACCTGAACCTTCTGATTGACTTAATATAGTACGAGCTTTTTCTGCCACCGATGGCTTTAAATCTCCAGAAGCTGTTGCCCTCTCAAAAGCGTGGTCCGTATACCCATTAACAATATTGTTCAACAAATTGTCACTGTCATTGTTAATATTAAAGGTTTTATCACCTTTAAATTTAGCTATTTTTCCATATTTTTGAGTACTGAAATTGTTTTTAAAAAGGTTTATAGCTGCAGCTAAATGGTCAGAAGCATCAGTTAAATGCTGAACTGAAGATAACGCTTTTCCTGCTTTGTGCGCCTCTACAGAATCAGAATACTTTTTATAAGCGGCAGATAGGTGATAGTTAATTGGGTCAATATTTTTTTGAACTCTAGTATCAATAAAGGAAATTCTTTCTCCTTTTTCGTTTACCAAATTATCTACATCAACTTTTCTTCCAAGCTCTTCTGACTGCTTAGCTGCTGCTTCCTTTGCTTTTTTAGTTGCAGAATCTCTTAAATCATCTTGAATTCCTTGAACTCTAAAGCTTAAGTCATTATGTAGAGCTAAAAATGCTTTGTGATAGTTATAATTACTACTTAACTGGCTACTAGGATTTCCAAACCCTAAAGTATCTCCACCAAGTTCGTTAGCAGAAACATCTCCATTTTCAAGAATATTTCTTGTTTCAGCATCTTTGCTAGCTTTTCTTTCTCCCGCTTGCTTAATCTGCTCTAGAAGTTGCTCTTTAGTTACAGCTGCTTTGTCTTGTTTTTTCTTAGTCGCTTTAGCTGTAGACTTTTCTTGACTAGCGGCTTTTTTCTTTGCCAAAAACTCTTGTTCTGCTTTTGTTAATTTTGCCATAATTACTTTCCTTCAGACCTTGTAACGCCTTGAGTCAAGGCTTCTGCAATAAGCTCTGCATCTGTCATGTTTTTACGTCCAGTTTTTCTAGGTCCCTTTGTCCTTGTTTTCTTTTGGGATAGTTTCCATTCATAGGCTTTATTTAATACGGATGGAAGTTGGGATATCTGGGCATCAATATCAGATAGCTGCTTGTCAGTTTCTGCTTTACGGTCAGCCGCTTTTTGAGCCGCAGCCTCTCTTTGCTCTTTAGTAAGAACATCCCATGAACGTGGCTCTGGTTTAGCTTCTGCTTTTGGCTTAGGGGCTTGAGCAGCAGATGGAGCTGCTGCTACTGGAGTTACTGTTTGTGTAAGAGCTCCTGCATCCTTAAGTTCTTCAAAACTTAATGGAGTTCCATCATCTTTTAGATGAGGAATTTCCATTCCTTCTCTGTCAACTACCTTTTTAAATAAGTGTTGTCCATAAGGAACTGCAATTGGAGGAGTACTTGGTCTCTTTATTGGAGGACCACCATCAACATGGAAGGAAGTTTTTCCAGTTTCTTTATTAAAGAATGCTACAGCATTACCTGGCATAGCGTCTGGGTGTACATATACAAACTGCTGAGGTTCACCTTTAGAGATGTCTCCTCTAGCTCCGCCCTTGTTGGCTTCGCTTATGTTTACAACACCTTCTGTCTTTAATGCGGCTGGATTAATGGCATCTTGTCCAGCAACATTTGTTCCTGTTCCAAGTTCTCTACTAAATTCAGCACCACCGACAGCGGTTCCTTTTTTAAGCATTCTATAAACTCTGTTAAATAGTTGCCTGTTTACTCCAGATACAGAAGGGTCGTTGGCTCTTAGTTTTCTTCTAAGATTCTCTACTTTTTCAAAATTAGCTTGAGTGTTTTCCACACTACCGTATCTACCAAGTTTTACTGAAGGTATCAATGCCCCTGCGGTTTTTGCTGTAGGGTACTCTACAACCATATGTGCACGGTCTTTATCTGTTCCTGCTGTTCCTACTGGAGGCAAACTTCCTGCACTGGTGTAATACTCTGAAGAGTGCATTCCGCCATCCGCACTATTAGCAGCGTGAATCATATGGGTAGCATCTGTTAAATGCCTAATTGCTTCTTCGGTGTTATTTTGTAGTGCTGCATTTTTAGAATTTATTAATGACATTCTTGCTGCAGCTAGATTTCCACCAATTCTGACGTGGGCAGCAAACACTGGGTGATTAATATCTAAGTCTTTTTCACCAGTCTCATCATTTCCACCAAGCAATGTGTGTACTTTATTCCAGTGGTCCTCTAGTAGTCTAAGGTTTTCGCTGGCAGACTTATATATACTTGCTTGAGTTCTTGATGGTCTTGTAGACCCAGCAGCTGTTCTTCTAGCAATTAGTTGAGCTTCGTACTCACTTTGTGGTGCTGGTCTATTAGAAAGAACTGTTGCTTCTCTAGATTTTCTTGATGGTTTCTCTGAGGATGCCCCTACAGTTACTGGAGCACTCATCTTTTGAACAAATGTATCTGCTATAGGATTTCCATTTAAATCGTGAGTTTCTCCAATAACGGCATTTCCTTTAAGTTTCCAGAGGTTTTTGGCGTTTTGTCCTGCAGTAGATGCTTCAAAGTCTTCAGGGTAACGAACGTTTAGAACTTTTCCTGTTCCTTTTTCAGTTATGCTTGGACGTTCAGCTGGCTTATCAAGTACAACATCTTGTTCAACTTTTTGCCCAGGAATATAGGGGGTTCTAGTTGGGGTCGATGCTTGAGCGGATAGGCGGCTTTTCATTTCTTCTGGAGTTAATGCGCCTGTAGTTCCTTCGGATGCAACAACAGTAGGTTCGGCTGGTGGTACTGGTGCGCCTCCGGCTCCTTTGTGGCCTTCACCAAATTCTTTCATACCCATTAGTTACTCTCCAAACTATTTCTGCTTGCACCCAAAGAGCCCGCTACTCCACCGGAATACCAAGAAATTCTAGGTTCAACATAATTTCTATTAATACTAACAACATCATCAATTCCTGGCTGTTGACGGTCACCATAGCCGTACCTAGCCGGAAATAACTGTATTTGAGGCAATGGGGCTTTTACCATTTGTTGAATTTGTACTCCTGGAACTGTCATTACCATCAAAGCTTGTTGTGTAAGTCTTTCTTCATTACTTGCCCAAGGTCCATTATACGACCATTTTGGTTGCATTGGGGCCTTAGTCCAAGGCTTAGTATAGTCGTAACGTCCATCAAATGTATACGGCATTATGCCCACCTCGGCTTTAGATAATTCATTCTATTTGCACGATTAACGTCAAATTCTCCAGGGCCATCTGAACGAAGGTTTGATTTTCCATCGTTAACTAGATGAGGGGCAGGAATAAGCTGCATTTCTGGTGCACCTTTAGGAACCATATAAATGTTTACGCCATTCATATTAACTAGCTTAGCCTTCATTTGTCTTTTAAGACTTGACTGGTCATTAAAATCTATGCTCCAGTAGTAAGCACTAGGCTCAATACGTTCACCCTTGTGAACACCACGCTGATATGCTTTTTGATTAACCCTGTTTTTAATAGAGTCAAGTAGACGGTCATCTCGTCTTGAACGAATGGTTCCTAAATAACCATCAGGGTATTCTGCATGTGGAACACGGCCAGTTCCAATCCGAATACCATCTAACTGTCCACGTGCAACCGGTCCACCATAACCGCTTTGGTTGTTGTACCCAGAAAATCCTTGGCCACCGATTGATTGCCAGTTTTGCTGTGGGCTAAAGTTATTTACTGCACCAGCCACTAAAATTCACCGACTCTTCCCCCATAGACTGTTCCAAGAGTTTCTTTACCAAGAGCGTTTGGTCTACCACCACGTTGTTCAGCAATATCTGCATTATAAAACTGGAATACGTTAGAACCCATAGTTAGTTTACCTGTTGAACGTGCAGCTTGTCCTACAGGATTAAAATCTTCTGAGCCTTGAACGTAGCTTCGTGCAGAAGGGTTTTGTCTGCTAGCAAAAACTCTAGCACTTAGTGCCATGTGCGCTGGATGTGGGTTTGACATGCTTTGCATTTAAACTTGCCTTACACTTCCTGCATTACTTGCCATATAAGATTCAGGAATATTAAATTGATTACGAGAATTTATGACAAAATTCTTACTTGTCATTCTATTTCTTCCACTCAACTGGGCGTTATGTGGCGCAACACTAACTGGAGAGTTAGCTTGAGGTCGTCCTTTATCGGACTCTGGGATTATTCCGTTTGCCATTTTTACCTCCTATAGGAAGGCGGTGTTCTCTGCATCCTGGAATGAACCATTAACGCCAGCCACAGATGGAACTACTCTAGCACTTGCCATGGTTGGTCCTGCAGAAGGGTCTAGTTGAACAAAGGTAGCCTTTGGAGCAACGCGGTAGCTCGCACCAATCTTTTCAATGTTCTGACGATTCTGCTTAGTACCCATACCAGTTGGGTCACCAGCTTGAACATTCTTTTTAGGCATTAAAGTGCCTTTAAGTGCTGGAGTTGCGGTTACTTGGTAGGCATCCATTCCCATAGGTACTCTGTGACTACCTGCAGTAGCTGCAGCTCCCATGTGTTCATCTGCTGTCATGTGATTACGTGCCATGTTCTTTCCTGTCGATTCTAAATGACTTGAGGGGGCTCCGGTACGACGTCTCATACCATGTCCCATATCTTTCCAACTTGCCATTGGAACTCCTTAATTAACTTGCTGATATTGCGAAAACTATTGCAGAGATTTCGCCATCTCTTGATTCAATAGTAGTAAATCCAGGCTTGCATGTCAGGTCTAAACCTCGTGGTGCAACATAACCACGGGCGATAGCGATTGATTTAACAGCCTGATTAACAGCACCTGCGCCTACGGCTCTAAGCTTTACAGCTTTATTTTCGTAGATAGCATGTGCAATTGCCGATGCAACGGATTGTGGGTTTGACCCAGCCGAAACTCGAAGAAAGGGTTCTTCGGTGGATGGGATGACAATTTCTTCACTCATTTGTATTCCTTGGGTGTACGGGTTATATGCCATCCTCACTATTAAGAATACGGGAATTATTGTATAAAATCTCTATATTTAGGGTCTTTTATTTTTTCTTGGGTTTCACGCTCTATGGCGTCAATTGCTGACCCTGAAGCCAGTCTAGCTAGAGCATACGCATCTGCTGCGTTATCATCATTAAATTCTACTCCCCAACGTTTATATATTTGTAAGAGCATCTCTTGTTTTTTAGCAGTTCCCTTGCCTGTGGCATACTTTTTTAGGGTCATTGGAGGAATTTGAAGAGGGGGTTCGTGGTGTTTAAACCATATAACTAGCTTTACAACTGCAGATAGTTCTCCCAAAGCTAGAGCAGAATGGGAGGCTAAAACGGTGCCTTCCATGGCGATATCTTTAACATGCCAGCCATTCCACATAAATTCTACAAATTTGGCATCAAGCCAATTGTAAATATCTACAAGGCGTTGGACACCTCGAAACTCGGATTTATATACCCAAGTTTTATGCTTATTAGGGAACTCGACAGAGACTGCTGAAAGAGCAAACCCTGTTAAAGATTGGTCTATACCTATTGTAATTTCTTGGTTGCCTTGAAGGCCTCCGTCGAATTCCTTAATACTCATTTTATACCTAGTCCGTAGACTTCCACATCTTTAAAAATTTCATGAGACCCTTCATGGAAACAAGCACCCCTAAACTAGCCGCAGAATGTGCGTTAGAAATGGGTTGTGCGCTCTTTGGAGGCTCTACGATATCAATATAGTTCCGTAATGCTTCTGTCTTAATTAGAAGCACAGCGGTACCGTCAGGGGACGCCTGAGCCCACCATTTAGACTCTGTACCAAGTATACCGGATGGAACGGCTTCGTCTTCACGTCCATTACGATACTTATGAGTTTCAACATATATATTTCCCGTTTCATTAGTGCGGTAATCTGTCTTAACTTCAATAGTAACATTGGGGTCTTGACTGTCTTCAAACAGTAAGTCAAGTAGCTTTTCTCCTACTTCACCGCGCTCCATGTCGCGGTCAAACCTAGGTTCAAATCCTTCAGCTTTCATTTTTTAGGCTTCCTTAACTGATGTATTTCATCTGATTGGTGTAGTACTTTAGATATTAGTCCAGTTATTAAAACACTTAAAAATATTGTTCCCATAACCCAAAAGAATACCACTCCTGGTTCTACGTATCCTTCACAACTATTCATTTGGCCACTCCTCATCAATTACTAGCATTGCAATAATAGCATAGTTAGCAAGGTCTAAGAATGAGTCTTTTAGACTTTCGTTTTGTGGTTTGGCTCCAGTGTCCATAAGATGATTGATGCGAGATAGCTTGTCATGCATACGAACACGAAGACCATTTAATGCTCCTCCTGGAGCAAATGCAATATTCTTTGGTCCGTAGTCTTTGTGCTTAGTTAGTAGCACATGCTTTGCATGTTGAAACTTTTGTTGTACAGCTTCTTCAAATGCACTATTTGGATTGCTGTTGCGAATCATTTGGACAATTGTGTCTGGCAAGTCCTTAATTTCTGCTGGAAAAGTTGGCTTAACTGTACGCCCAGGATACCGTTCATTTATTATCTCAGCAAACTTGGCTGCACCTTCATCTGTATTTGGGTCAATACCCAACTCTTGTATCTCTGTAAATATATCTTTCATGCGTCCCATTATATGTTCCTCCTATATTCATTTGAACGACGTGTGATTTCACGGCTGACCAAAGACAGGTCACGCTCGTGGTTTGTAAGTAGCATTTCCACTAGCTTACGATAAGCGTACTTCTCTTCATAATCATTGTCAAGTTTTACAACTTCTTCATTTACTGCAATTTCTGCTTTAACAGCAGTAACCCGCTCTCCCTTAACTTGGGCACCCATGCGTTTTACTAGCATAGTGTTTTCTAAAAACTCTTTCTTTTTAAGAGCTGCACGCTCTTCAAGTTGGGCCATGGTTAACTGAGAGTTAATATAATCTGTCCAAGAAGTTAGGCGAGTAAATAACTCACCTAGCTCCTCAGAATCAATAGTGGTTATATCCGATGGAAGATGGACTTGTTCATCCGATGGTTTATGGAATGTTAGATTCCAGTCTTTAAACTTCTCCATTGCTGACATTAGTCCTCCTTATAAGGTGCGCACTGCTTACAGGTTCCTCCAGGATTGTTATTGCAATCTGGAACTAGACCAGCCTCTACTGCATCTACAATAAGCTTAGCGTTATCGAAGATATGGCGAACAAGTTCAAAGTCACGTTTGATAGAAAACTCTTTGTAGTCTTGGTCCGCTTTAAGTTCATATATAAATACAATCTCATTTACATCGTGACCCATACGTTGCATAAGTTCAAGATAAACCTGCCCCTGCATGATGTGTGACGGAAATGGGCGACGAACATTCTTCCAAGCCTTCATAAAGTCACCCTCATTATCCATAAACAAATTAGGCGCTTCTGAACGAATGGTGCCTGGACCAATAGACTTAATTTCAATAAGAGTATCGTCACCAATTCCCTTAATCCAGCCGTCTGTATGACCAGCAATACGTAGGTCATTATCTACTAAAGTAACCTCATTGTATTCCATAGTGTCATTCCCACAATTTGGACAAGTAGTTGGTCCCAGGTCAAACAATGAAAATTTACATGCTGTACAGGTAAACCGACCATATAGCACACCCATCTCTTGGAACCAACGTTGCCATTTAGCGTGAATAGCGTGTCCCTCATCAAAAATGGACTGTAGGCGAAGATTAGGCTTTTCAGCAATCTTGGTGTGTCCACTTAACAAAAAGTAGGCTGAACGGCGACAGAAGTCGCGTTTAATTATTTCTGATGGGTGCAATACAGTTGTACTGCGGTCCCCAACGGGACGGGCCATGAGATGACGTTCGATGTCCCCAATCAAACGTGATGGTTTTGTTTTTGCATCTAGAAACCTTTTAAGGTCTGATTTACTTGATGATACCGGCATTTGCTTTTTCCTTCTTATTTAATTGAAAGATGTATTCTTTCAAAGTCATTTTATCCTTGTACTGTCTTTGCCATTTACGAACGAGAGCGTTACGTTCTCTATGAGATAGCCCACCCCATATACCATGTTGTTCTTCTGATTGTACAGCAGACCAAAGACATTCTTTTCTTACTGGGCATGGCGGTCTTTCTCCTTCAATTCCAAAACAATATTCTTTAGCCTCGTCAGCTATTGGTTTATACAGGTCTTTATTTCTTGGTGGAAAGAATATATCAGGATTTGGGGCCATAGTGCAAGCTGCATCATCAACCCATTCCAATTCGTAAATACTATTCAGTTCCATTAAGTTTGTTCCATATTTCTAGAAAGTCGGTTTCCATAAGAATTACATAGTCTTTTCCATCTAAATGAATTCCAAATACTGGAAGCCTACCATCCATAATAGCCTCGTTTACTATTTTAGTCAACTCTGCTGAGGTAATCGTTTTAGATTTTTTTCCGGTCCATTTATGCTCAATTAAAAGGTCATCGTTTCTTACGTCTCCTTTACGGGACCAGAAGGCCCCAGAAGCAGCGGTACGAGACCCTCCAATGGCCTTAGCAAGCCGTTTCTCGTGCTTCTGGGAGTTCTTCTGGCCTTCGCTTTTCACCCTTCAATCACCGCCATAGGGCCATCTGGAGTGGAAAGTACTTTTGCGCGGAGTTCATCAAACAAGTCAATTTCTTCACGAACTGAGTTTACTAAAGCTTCTTGACCTTGCCATTTACGCTCACCATAGTAAATCCAGCCACCACGACGGTCTACAATCTCTTTAATAATTGAAAGAGCAACTACTTCTTTTGCACGGTCATAGTCACCGGCTTGATAAATACTGTGGTCTTGAAAGTAATAATCAATATAAGCAATTTGCTGAGGAGGTGCAGTCTTGTTTTTAAGAACACGAATCTTAATACGTTGTCCTACACGAACTTTATTATTTCCCGAACCAATTTCAATCCACTCATCCCGCTTAACTTCTGAACGGGTAAAATAAGCATAATCTTTTCCTACTCCTCCTGGGGTAGTGCGGGGGTCTCCGTGCATTACACCAATTTTCATACGCCATTGATTAATAATAATTCCTAAAATAGGGCGTTCATCTTCTGTTAAGCTGCGTTTCATAGCAGCACCAGCTTTACGAAAGAACTTATTAGTAAGCAATGCTCCACGCCCAACAGTCATTTCATCCATAGATTTTTCATCTTCTGGTCCTGGAACTAGAGCTGGTAAAGAGTCGATAACAATAGCGTCTACAGATTTAGATTCCGCAAATGCAAGGACTGCATCATAGGCTTCCTCCATAATATTAGTTTCAATAACAATGACACGACTAGTATCTACCCCACACATCTCAGCGTATTCTGGAACCCACTGTTCTGCTGCTACCCATACAGTAGTGTAGTCTGGGTTTGCTATTTGGTTGGCGGCGATGGTTTTGAGAGCAATTGCTGTCTTACCATGCGACGGCTCCCCAATAAGCTCGTTCCACTGGTTAGTAGGAAAACCACCACCCAGCACATAATCAAAAGTAGTTGAGCCAGTAGTAGCACGGCCAATAAGGTCTTCACGAATATTCTCTCCTAACACAACTGAGCCTTCTCCAAACTTTTTATTTAGAGCAACCATAATTTTTAATGCTTCTGAATTAATCACGAATTTCCTCCAACACGTCATACAAAGAAATCCAGGTAGGGGTCCCGTTATGTACCCACCAGCCTACTGAACCTTCGTGGGTATCTAATACGTTATGTTCTACTAGAACTTTTGCTATATGCTCCCTAATTTCTAGGAAAGTTTTTTCTTTTATTAATTGTATCTGTGAGTTATCCATTTATGCTCCCGATTATTCCTTGTGGATTCCAGTTGTTTGTTGTGTTGTTTCCTGTGGCTTGTTTAGTTGAGCCTTCAACATGCGCACCAGCGAGGCCACCGTAACGCGACCCAGATTGCTGAATGGGATACCCGCAGTCGTAACAACGTGGTGTCGCATTTTGAATAGAAAAGTAGTTGCCCGACCCGCAGTCAGGACAAGAAGCAGTCTGCTTAGACGATTGCGCTTTTTCTGCCGGATTTGCGGCCTGAAAGGAAGGCATCTGTGCCATCGGTTGTTGACTCGGTGGCATTGGAGGGGTTGGGTCAGGACGCCCCTGTTGTGCTGGCTGTCCTAGTTTTTTAGCCCACCAATCTGCGTTGTTCATTTCTTTTTCTCCTTAGGTAGCTTTAGTAATCCCATATCAACTAGTTGTGATACAGAACCAACTAAAGCTGACATTGCAATTTGTTCTAAAGCTTTACGATAATCTTTTTGGTCTTCTTCTGACAGACCTTCAATCTCTTTTGAATTATTGAGTTTTTGATGTTCCATTGAACTTTCTGCCAAAGCATGGGCCTGAGCATAAAGCAAAGGAATCAGATGAGTAATACGCTCAATCCTTTTATCGCTTTCTTCGTCTTCCATTTCCCTTACTTCCGGGCTCAGTGGTGAGCACCCTAGTAGTACAGCTAGTTCGTGTGCATCCTTTACTTGAGAGTCAATTAAAAACCCGCGTAAACGAGCACTAACTTCAGTTAATGTTATGACATTATCTAGTTTTTTCTTTTTATTTTTCTTCTTTGACATTACTTCGCCTCACCCCACTTGTCAACAATTTTCACATCTGCAATAAGTGGGACTCTAATTTGCGATAAGTGAATTCCTTCCATAGATTGACGGATTGCTTCTGCAACTTGTTCCGCTTTGTCTTCAGGGGTAATAGTAACCAATTCATCATGAACAGTTAATATTACGTTTACTTCTGGGTCATCTTTGAAACAAGAATGAGCCCTAATCAAGGCAAGCTTCATTATGTCTGCAGCTGAGCCCTGTATAACTGTGTTAAAGGCCTGGCGTTCTGCACGGCCCAATAAACTAAAATCTTTTGAAAGTAGTTCTGGTATGTACCTGCGCCGACCAAAGATAGTTTCTACAAATGGAATTTTTCCGGCTTCTTTTGCCATACGAATAACTTTGCTTTTATATTTAGAAATAGATGAGAATTCATCTTCAAACCTATTTAATAAATCTTTGGCTTCTTTAACAGAGCACCCAACAGATGACGCAATTTTGTCCGGACCTACGCCATAAGAGATAGCTAGAACCAAAACCTTACCTGCTTTACGGTCAACACCCATGGTGTCTCCAATGGCAGTATAAACATCTCCGCCATCTAAGTAATTTTGTACGAGAACAGGGTCTTGACTAAATGAAGCAATAATGCGAGGTTCAATTTGTGAATAATCTGCTACTACTAGCTTATGTCCAGGAGGAGCTACAAACAAATCACGAACTAATTTACCGTACTCTCCAGATGATGGAATATTTTGTAGATTAGGCTCACTCGATGAGAACCTTCCAGTTTCTGCTCCATGAGCTTTAAAATTGGTATGTACACGCCCATTAATTAACAGTGATTTACGTTCTTCAATTTTTACTTTTCCATTGGTAGTCCTCTTTACTTCACCACCAGTGTAAGGAGTTACATATGTGGTCATAAGTTTATTCAAATCTTGGTACTCAAGTAAGGCATCTACTAAAGCATCTTTACCACGGTAATATTCTAGGGCTTCTGCAGATACCGAAAAGTGTGCTGGAGTAAGTTCTTCACCACTCTTTTGTGCTTCTGCACCTTTAGGAGTTAAGGACGTTTTAAACTTTGGGTTAGGCTTAATACGAGGAGACTCTCCACCAAATAATAGTTCTTGCTTTACAGGCACGGAGTTAATAGAAAATGCTTTACCTGCCTCTTTGTAGCAACGTGCCTCTGCATCTAATTTACCTTTTTCAATTTCTTGAGCAAGAATTTTTAACGCATCCTGGTCTATGTAAGCTCCAGTGAGCTCCATGTCACACAGAGCACCAAGAACATCCATTTCTAGCTTCCAAACTTTTTCAAGGTTTCCTGTAATTTTAGAAGAAAGTATTTTATATAACTTCCAGGTTAAATCTGCATCAATACCAGAATAGTTAGCGACATCACTAAAAGAATATAAAGCAACATTTTCACCAATACCCTTTTCCATATCTACACCCAGTTCACGTTGAACACAGGACTTCAAACCTAAATCAAACTTATTTAAATTGTTTATTATAAAAGCAGCCATCATAGTATCAAAATAAGGACCAACAGGAACTTGCCCTGAGTAATACTTAGCCACTGATTTTAAATCAAACTTTGCATTATGAGCAACCTTCAACTGTGGCCCAAATAGTAATGGACGAATAGCATCAAATACTTCACGAGGAGTCAGCTGTTCTGGTGCCTCTCCAAATTTAGCAGTCCATTTACGCTCATCTTTAGAGTAATGAGATTCAAGAATAGTCTTACCTTCAGCCAAACGACGTTGGCCTTGAAGTAAAAGAGGTTTGTCATATCCTTCTAGTTCTCCATTAGGATGACCCATGGGAATAACATCTACACGACCTTCGGTAGCAAAAGATATCCAGCACACATCATTAATGACTGGATACAGGCGGTTATCGCCAATAGTTTCAACGTCAAATGCAAATGCGTCTACTTTAGAGTAGTAATCTACAAATTCATTTAACTGTTTTAGTGTTGTAATTATGTTCATATTAAGCCCCGAAAATTATGGGTGGGGAGCCAGATAGAAAGGCGTCAAAAAGACTCTGGCTCCCCACAATGAGTGGTTAGGAAATGAGTTGGCGAGCGACCTTCAATAAGTCTTCGCGGGGGCTCACGTAGACTGCGCTCTTGTCATATGCTACTGCCGATGTAGCGAAAGTATTAATACTTTCTTCATCCAACTCCCACTCGTCTGCCAGGTCAGTACCACGTACACGGTCTAATGTGTACTGGGTAGTGTTACCTGAGCCAGTGCGAGAAACAGCCCAGTAATACTTGGTCAGTGGACCGCGACGAGGGTCATCATTTGCAGCCTGAAGCTGACGAGCGAATGACGGAGGTGCAGTCATGATTTGTACATTAGGCTCACCATCGGAGAGAACGATGATGTTGAAGGCAAACTTAGGGCGAGGCTTATCTCCTGCGATAGTGCACAATGGGCAATCATCACCTAGGCAAACAAACGAACGACGGCCTTCCTTGATGGCATCAATCCAGTGCAATTCGTAAACTGCGAATGGCTCATCCTGCATAAAGCGGATAAGTTGTGCCTGCTCGCTAAAGCGGAAATCGGTTGGATAATCTCCAGCCTCACGCTTTGGCTTTAATGCTGAAGCAGCAGCTCCCCATCCAGACTGAACGGTGGTACCGTGCTTTGCAGCATTGTCAACGGTGTCTTCTGCTAGATAGTCATCTGCATTAACTGTTGGTGTGTAATTCATAATGTATATTTCCTTAGTCTTGAGTCTTTCGACTACTTTTTTGTTTGAGGCATCTGCCTACTTATTTATTATAATGCATCTTTCCACCGTTGCACAAGTACTTCGGTCAAATCATGCAATTTTTTCCACTCTACACGAGCGGTACCGAGAAGATTGCGTTTTGCAAACTCCTCGATGGCAATCTCGATTAACTCACGAGTATAAACGCGATTCCCATTTACCTTTTTACCATTAAGGCTCTTGGAACGCAAGCGATATGGGGCAATTGGTATATAACCTTTTTTCTCCCATAAGCGGATTGTAACCACTTGCTTTTCTAGTGCATCCGCAAGAGCTTTGATGGTAAAAACTTCTGTTTCTACTCCCTTTAAATTTTTAATAATTGGGTTAGCATCCCAACCATTTGATTCTCCGGAAGCTTGTTTACGACGTTTTTCTGATAATTCAGATGGTTTACGGCGTTCTTTTTTAGAACCGGGTGCTTTGTCTAGACCCTCAAATGCTTTGAGAATCTCGGCGTCGCTACGTAGTCCTGGCATTGGTTTAGCTTAACAAGTACTTATATTGTGGACAATAAGAGGAAACGCCTGCGCCAATTACAAAGCCCATGAAACCAAAGGCTTCTTCGTCAGCATCAATTGTTGAAACTAAATAGTACGCAAGCTCTTCAAATGTTCCTCCTTCAGAAAAGTACTGGCAACCAGTTTTTCCGATATTAATTAGTTCTGAATCGCTATACAAGCTTGCGTAGTAGGGGTATTGGTTGCGAATAGCTGCAACATAAATTTCATCTACGCTGTACGTTGGTTCTGGGGTATACGTAGGAGTTGGCTCCGACGTTGCTGTATACGTTGGTGATGATGTAGCAGAGTTGTTACTAGAACAGCTAGCTAGTCCAATCATCAGCAGGGCGGTTCCTGCTACTGCAAATAGTTTTTTCATTAATCTACTTCTTTAGTGTGCGAAGCGCCCAAGTAACAGTTACAGGGAACATTTCATCAAGTTGTTGTTCAGTAATTTTGTCCTCATAGTATGCGGCCATTAGTGCATCTTCATTAATAACACGCTTCATTTCATAGACGTCATTTTCAAGTCCAAGCTCTGCGATTATTTCATCTGCACGGAACTCATCAATTTTTCTAGATGAGCGACGTTGTTTTTCAATACGAACAATGCCATCAACAGCCTGTTCTAGTTCGAATTGTAGGTTACCCTTTTCATCTTCAAGACCATCAGTGTCTAAAACTGAAAACAGCTTCTCACGTAGTTCTTTTTGACGAGCCTCAAAGATTTCCATTGAGTTTTTGATTTTAATGTATTCACGAACCTGGGATTCAAAATCATCAGGATTGGATACGCGCCCTTCTTCGGGAATTAGATTTGCCATTTTTGCCTCCTACAGCAAGTTGTTTGTTAAGAAGTTTATCAGACTTCCAACTGTTAAGTCAACCCCTCCCTTGGAGTTGATATTTGCCCCGTCTAGAATTGCTCCCGCAACGTTGCCTTTCTGCTTGAGCATCTCGTACTGACGTTGCTCAATAGAATCTTTCATTAGTATATCTTGAATTGTAATGGTTGTCCAGTCGCTTGAAGTCCTATTTATTCTACCATTTCTTTGAACGGCAAGACCGGAACTCCAGGGCTGGTCATAGTTTAAGAGGAGATTAGCTTGAGGTAAATCCACGCCATAACCACCAGCGTCAGAGCTAACCAAAACGCGAATATCAGCTCCTCCTTGAAAGGAGACTTTGGCTTCTTCTTTTTGTTTAGCATTCATCTCTCCTGTATATTTTACAGCTTTTATGTTGTTTTTAGCAAGTTCTTTTACAATATTATCTACAGAATCTAAATAAGAGGAAAAAACTACAGCTTTATATGATTCATCAATATTTAAATGCTCTTTAAGATAGGTAATAGTATAGTCTAACTTATTATTTCGTGTCAAACCCGTTAGCAGTTCTCCTAAAGAATGTATGTAAGAGCTTCCTCCATTACCTTCTTCAAAATTTACAGCACTTTTAAGTAAAGAATTAGGAGAAGAACAAAGCATTCTTAAAGCTGTAATTCTAGACATAATTTGCCCCCGCAGTTCATTAGCTGGGTCTCCTGGCTGATACGATTGACCATAATGAGCGGCTAAATTAAAACTAGAACCAAACATCTCACGTGCGTCTAATAATAGTCCATACAAATCCTTAGCTACATGAGCGTAAACTTTTGATGAGTAAGAATCCATAGGAACTAATAAGGGTTGCCTATATACTGCATCAGGAAGAAATGGTTTAACATCGTCGTCTTTTTGAGACTTACGAACAGAATGCTTCTTCATAATCTCATGTAATGTAGGCAGATTTCGGTAACGTTGAACTCCGCCAAAATGATTTCGAACAATAAACGTTCTATCAAATAAATCAAATCGCCCTAAAACTTTTGAGTCAACAAACTGCATAATAGAATATATTTCTTCTGGCTTACCGTTTTCAATTGGAGTACCAGTTAAAGCGAATCTTACGGGAATGTTTTTGGATAAATCTTTAACTTTCTTAGCTCGCTTGGCTCGAAATCCTTTAATAGCGGTCGCCTCATCACAGACCACAGCACTAAAATCAAAAGCCTTAATAGTATCCCAGTCATTTACTACCTGCTCATAATTCATAATTACATATTTATAATTTTCAGCATCCGCATACTGCTTAAATCGTTGAGACGGAGTTCCATCAATAACAATTGCAGTGGAATCACTAAACTTTTCTATTTCTTTTTGCCATTGATATTTTAAACTGGCTAAACAAAGCACTAAAATTTTGTTTGGATTAAGCTGCTCTAATGCAGCGATGGTCATTGGTGTTTTACCTAAACCCATTTCATAGGCTACAAGCATCTTCTTAGATGCGACCATTTTGGCGACAGCATCAACTTGATACGGTTTCAGTGTCCCTTTGAACATAAGCAGATTCTCCAAGTATTGACGATTTAGCGTTGGCAATGCCCCACGCAATCTCGTCATCCGTTAAATCACCTGGGTCTTTTGCTCCATTACTAGGATAGCTGAAAAAGAACAGATTTAAACCGTATTTACGAGCCAACTTCCTCAGCTCCTCAGACGCCTTGCGTCCTGCAGGGTCGTTATCAAAAGCAGCGATAATCTTATCTGACCTACGCAGTAGCTTTACTTGCTCCTCTGATATAGACGACCCACAAATAGCAACCGCTCCCATAACTCCAGCAGTAGCAAGCCGAGCACAATCAAGGGGAGACTCAACAACCACAACAACTTCTTCATTTTGATTTCCTATTCCAAATAATGTTTTTGATTTTTGAAGGCCAGTGGGACGGTTAAAGAACGTGCGGTGTACAGTACCCTTCTCCTGCCAACCAAGCAGTTTCAGTTCTTCAGACTCACGCAACGGAAGAATCCAATTTGATTTATTTGCATCCCACAAAATACCGTACTGCTTAGCGGCATCAACAGAGATATTCCTTTTAGCTAACTCCTCAACAGGAGGAGAAACAAAAATAGCCAACCTAGCCTCAGACATCGGAATAGGCTTAGGAATAGCCTCAATACGATTAGGCAAAGCCTGGACCATCTCCAAAAGCTTTTCAGCAGGAATTTCAGAAACCTGAGACAGCCATATCCTAGCAGCAACATAATCATACTCAGATGCGGTGCCCCAGACCTCTTTATAAAATTCATTAATATCACAAACTAGCTGAAACAGGTTACCCTTATATCCACATGAAAAACAAATGTGCATACCCGTCTCAGTGTTAATCCACCAAGACGGAGAGTTATCTGAACGACCAGTACGAACGTGATGCATAGGGCACAACGCGTGTGCCTCAACACCACGCTCATCGTACTGAATGCCAAGCGCATCCAGAACTAACGGGATATCAACAAGCATTAGAACTTACCTGACCAAGGAGTACAAAACTTGCAAGAACCAGCAGCAGTCTCATCATGGAAACAACCAGTATCCCACTTCCAAGTAATAGAGGTCTCCGATGGAGGACAGTTACGGGCCTGAACAACCTTCAACAAACGAATCTCATCATCCGCCTCAACCGGCTCCAAACCCAAAATAACATCCGAATCCTGGAAGAACGAAGACGAGTAACCAATAGAATCAGCAGAAACCTTGCCACCCTTCATCTTCCACAACAATGTTTGTGTTGTAATAATAACCGGAATATCCAACTTCTGAGCCACACGCTTCAAAGCACGAGTAATATTAGTCAAAGCCTGAGGAGTGTTTGCATCACCAGTCACCTGGTCCATCATCAAATAAACACCATCCACAAAAAGTACGTCCGGCTTGAGCTGCTCCGCTTTTGCGACCAGCGAATCAACTGTCAAACCATTCACAGCATCAACCAAATGAAATGGATGCTCAGTCTTCATTTCGTCATAAAGTTTAATTAAACGGTCTTCTTCTGACGTGTTTAGTTTACCACGACGAAAACGACCAGCAGAAATATGTGCACGCATCGCATCGTGACGTTGAGACTGTTCACGGTTACTCATCTCAAACGACTGGAACATAGGAACTAATCCTGCAGAATGAACATTGATAGCCATCTGAAGTGCTATCTGCGACTTACCGGTCTTTGGTGGAGCAATAACAGTAATCAACTGACCGCCCTGTAATCCAGCTGTAGCCTCATCAATCTTTGCGAATCCGGTAGGAACACCAAGCATTTTGGCATTCATAAGATTCTCGTACTCTTCCCAACGACGGTCAGGGTCTTTGCTCAAATCAACGTGAGTAGTACCGATGATACCTTGTTCATTTACAATAGTAATTGCACGAGACATCTCTGCTAAAGCACCTTCATGGTCATTACTGTTTAAAGCAAGAACCACGTCTTCTACGCTGTTCCTAGTTAAAGTGCGACGGCGAAACTCAACCATCTTATCAATAAGATAATCGAGAGAGTCTTCGACTTTGAGTGTTTTAAAATTTGGAAAGTTATCGTTTACCGCTACGGCTGTCGGAACTTCACGATAATTAGCGTAGTGTTCACGAACAAACTTCCATACACGACGTAAATCATCATCAACAATCCAGTCATCTTTGATACCGCGTTCCAATACTGGAATAATATTGCGGTCAAGAATAACCTTGCTGACTAAACGGTATTCGTTATCTGCTGCCATTTTTTGCCTCCTATAAGTTATTTAATTCTAAGCCCCAGGACCCATACATTGCAACTCTTCCTGGAATATCTACTACGCCTTTTAGATTTGCCCTGTATGGGAGTAAAGAGATGAACTCATCGACATCAGTGTACACCTCAGCGTAATTAAAAGGATTTGATATACGACGCTCTAAAGACTCCATTAATTTATCTAAGTCTTCTTGGGACCATCCCTCATCCTCAAATGCAGCCAGCTCAACAGCTAATCCGTATTTATTCGCTAAATTCCACAAATGAGAAAGAGAACGTAAATCAAGTTTTTTAATTACTTGTTTTGATTCTTGTTGTAGAAAGTTCTTTTTAACTTTAACAGACTCAATCTCTCCAACAACATTAATTAAAACTATAATGCGTGGCGGAGTTTCATTTGAAATGTCTCCGCCCTTCATTAGTGTAGAACCTCTATTTTTGCATTCTTAATTACAAAATACCTGAATGTGTCTGGATTTTGCATAGCTTCTAGAACATCTGTATCAGTTACACTGCTAGAAATCTGAATAGCATAGTGTCCATTGTTTTTCTTCATATGATTTTGAACATATCTTGAATGTTTACAGGTCCTGTTTTCAACAAAAATTGAACAGTTACAACGAATATTTGTAGATGAGGCAGTGTCGAGTTCAACCTCATAGATTTTGAAACTAGTTGGTTCTAGAAATATTTGTACAGTGCGCCATTCTTTAGTCATTTTATTTTCCTTTCTTGGTTTTACGAAGGTCTTGACCGTCAATACGAACACGAGTAAATGCTTCATGAGCAAAACTGCCCATTGCTGCCCCATACTGTGCTGTCCAGTCTTCACGCTTCACATTAGTGGTAATAATTGTTGGCAATGCTTTATCGTAGCGGGAACGAAGTATTTCGTCAAATGAGCTGTCATTGTAAGTTGAACCGTACTCTTTTCCAAGGTCGTCAAGAACCAAAACACGAACGTTTAAGTAGTCCTCTTTTGCACGGCCATGGAAACCCTCCATCTCACGATAAAGGTCCTTACGCAGCTCACCTTCGGCATCGATGATTGCTTTTTTCCTGCTAAGAAACTCAGGAAAAGTCATGTAATAAATAGGACGAGATTGCATACCAAAAGTTTCTGGACTCATAGCAAGAACCTCCCTGGCCTCATCTTCATTAACTGGTAGATTACGAATAAGTTCCATAAGAGCAACAACAGCATGAGTAGTCTTTCCAAGTCCTGGACCACCGTCAAATAGTAGACCAACACCAGTCATACCTAGACCACCAATTTGTTTGATAACCTTGCCCTCAAAAACTTGTTCTAGCCAGATGTCAATCTCTTCTGGAAACTCGCCTGTTGTGTGAATAATGTCCTGAGGTTCAAGGCCAATAAACCTCCTAGGAATGTTTGCCCCACGAAGAAGCCAGTGCCTCTTGATTGGGTCTAATTGTGAAATGTCATATGTCATTTTTGTCCTCCTAACTTAGACTCATAACGTTCTAATGCTGCCCTACCAATGATAGTATTGTCAAATGTTTTACCATCACTAGCTATTAAATTACTATTTTCTTCTTCAATGACTACCTGACTAGTTTGACTTATCTTATTGACATTATTAGTTATAAATACCATAAAGATATTAATAGTCTTACTTGGTTGTCTTTTAACTGCTATTAAGTTTCTTTCATCACCTATAAATTTGTCAAGTAATTCAAGTTCAGTAACTGCAGTAATACCAAAATCTCTACGATTCTTAGCCAGTAGAATAGTAAGAGTTTTGGTATTTATCATATTTGGTATACCACGAACCTTGTCGTAGATACGCCAACTAAACTCAGCTGCAACATCTGCAGGAGTCCATTCTTCTTTCGCCCTCTGATGACGAGTTTTAGGGTTCTTTTTTACTGTTGGTTTAGATTTTTGGCCAGAAACTTCACCATCAAGTAATCCAAATCCCATTAAATTATCATCATCGTCACTCCATTTATTCACCATTCTCCTATTAACGACGGGTTATGGTGTTAATAGTAACAGACTTATTTAATAAATGCAAAATAGAAAGAGCAAAAAACGCTGAAGCCAATCCAACAACGCCAATCATAAGTCCAGAAACCCCTGTTATCCAAACTAGCGTAGAGGATAGTGGCAAAGTTAAAACCAGCTTTAGCCATCTATCGCTTTTAAGAAAAGAACCAATAAATTCAAGGATATAACCAGTAGCCATACCCACAATAATAACTGTAATTAAAGTATCCATAACTACATATTACTATGCAATTCCAGATAACGCAACTTCTGTATATGTATCGCTACCATAAAAAGTAACATAATATGGAGTTCCTACAGGAAGGTACTCTTTAATAGAGTCCATTAAATGAGCAATTCTTTGGTCTCTATTTGAATAATGTCCAGATATAGAGGCTCCAGGATTGGCCGTATCAAACCAAACACTTCCATCGTACGTCCTATCTCCATCAAAATAGTCTGTTGCAGATGAGCCTTCCTCTAACTGAGCAGAATCTAAGTAAAAAACAGCATTTGGAACTAGAGTTTTAATTTTAGCAACTAGTTGTCCAGGAATATTTGGGGAGTATATTGAAACAGAAATCCTTTGCCATTCAGAAGTTAGCGTTGCCTCAGCGTAACTAAACACGTTTGAAGGCACACTATTAGCATTCAACTCTAAAGTAACTACTTGGTCTCCAGTTAAACTTCTGGCATATACAGAAAAAGTATAAAAGTTGGATGTTGGAGCAGTCCCAGTGTAAGTTGAACTTATCACACCCTGTCCAGAGGGAAAAGAACCTGGAGTAGTAATTTTAACCATATGCTCTGAACCTGGGGCTTCATCTAAGCTACTCTCTACTTTTACAGCAGTTAGATTAGTAAATGTCCAAGATATAGGAACGCCAGCAGAATCAACTTCAAAAGAAGGGTTTTTAATAAAGTTTATCTTATCAGGCAAAAGAGAGACCAATACTCCACGAGGTTCGTAATATTCTGTTGCTGGAATAGCAGGTTCAAACTGGAATGAATCAAAATAATAAGTTGCTGAACCAGTCGAAGCAAACTCTAATTTAAATGATGCGTACACACTTCCTGTTGGAGAGTTTGCTTGTACTTGGTGTCTTTGAAAGGCTGAGCTAGAAACTGTAGCCGAGTTAGAACTTGTAGAAATACTATTACCTAATCTATCATGCCAAGTAATCGTCATAGTTAAATTACTAGGACCTTTGCAATAGAAAGACAAGGAATAGTTTGAATTTTGAATAACAGGAATTGCATCTGTAATTGGTTTATTTATTCCATAAGCAATATATTGCGAAGCCCCTGTAGCCACGGCCTTCAAAGAATAAACAGTGTCTAAAGAATTTGTTAAACTAGGAGGAGTATTAGTTGATACCTCTAAGGTTACTCCATCTCCAGCTATCCAACTTCCAATAGGGTCACCAGAATCCCAAGACTCTATTTTAAAAGTGCTTTCTTCATAGGAAAGCATAAGATTAGTTGTTTCTGTAATTTGGGTTTTATAACCAGTTAAATCTTTAACAAATAAAGTTAAACCATCAATAGTTCCTTTTTTAGAGTAAATAGCAACAGCATCTCTTACAAGTCTTTTTTGAGCTTTAATCGCTAGTTCATTATAAGGCTTGATTCCTAGTTCAAAAGATTTTAAGCCTATGATTGATGGAGAAGAGTTTGCTCCACTAACATCAGGAACAATTATTTTAGCAAAAGTTAAAAACTCATCTATACTAAAAGAAAATCCTTCAAAAAACCTAGAAATTAAAGAATTTTCTTGATAACCTGTTGGTTCAATATAGCTGTAATTTGTATTTATTTCATCTAAAGGAGACAAGGACATACTGGTTAAAACAGCTGGAAAATAAGACATAAATCGTTTATGTGTAGTAGAAAACTCCACGTCATCAGCAATTGGGCTATCATAAGTTACTCCATTTGACCCAGTTACACTTTTAACTACATTGTTTCCGCTAGTTAGTGTGTGTTTTAAAGGCATAAGAGTTATTGCATCTCCGGCAGGCTCCCAATATGAATTTGCAGTTCTTTGAATCCAAACTCTGTAGTAAACAAATCTACCTAAAACTAAATTTGTATCTAAAATTGTACTTCCAGTAGGATATTCTCCCAAATCAGTTTCATAAATAATTTTTCCATCTTCAGAAGTCTCAGGATATCCATCTTGATTTCTAACTATTCTAAACTTTATATACCCTCCAGTAGGAACCGAATAGGACAAAGAGACTTGGCCATAATTTATTGCTGTAGCAACTACCGGACTTGCGGAATAGTCTAAGGGACTTCCGTCACCATAAAGTGTTCCATCATTGTATTTAAAACTGTTATATAATGCCATAATTAAACCACCTCAGTACCAAAAACTCCTAGCCAGATAGGATAGGAGGGGTCACCACCCTCAAACATTACCCAAACTCCCTGCCCAATTTTAGGCGTGTTTGTGGCTACTCCAGGAGTTTCCACAGGCCATGCCCAATGAGTTGGCTGGTCGGCTAAAATTTGTGGGACCTGGAGGCGTAGTCTTTTAAGATTTTGTTTATCGTTATTATCAAAAACTACGCCACGGTAGACCCCATAAAATCTAGCATTACCATAAGAGTCTTTTATCATTATTAAATTCCTGTAATGTTTAATGCATAACTAGTTACTGTTATACCATCACTGGCAGTAACGGTAATAATTATTGGGTTGTTTAGAGTTGTTACTATAGAGCTATCTCCGCTACTAATTTCAACATCATTAACGGTTATAGATGCGGTATTGTCTGTTGAAGTAGGTGTTACAGTTAGTGATGCAGTAGTTGCTGGAACAGTAATTATATAGTTATAAACCGAAGAATTAAATGTCTTTGAGAAAGTTACTGGAGTAACAACACTGCCAGAAGAATTTTTGGCAACTAAGGTCAAAGAAGTTAATGTAGATAAGCTCAGTGCCTTTGTTAATGTAATATTGCTTTCTTGGAATACAAATATTTCATCAGGAGTTCCGACAAGGCTGTTGCGGCCTGAGCCACCTTGTCTATACAGGCTTGTTATCTTAACATTTCTTACACCGCTTACTTGGCGAAGTTTAAACTCAATTTCTTCAGGAGTAATTACATCTGCAAATTGAACCTCATTAAAAGAAAACTCTGTAACTAAAGCAGCTTTTAGGTTTGCTTCTACAATTGCACTTGAGTACTGTGGCAAAGGAGAGTATGTTATTGCAGCGGAAATGTTAGTATACGTTGGTTGAGAATACGTTACGGTTGTTCCAATAGATTTTTTATCATTAACAAAATCAGGAACACCAGTAGTTAAAAGATAGTCTAATTGAGTTGTAATCTCATATATTCCTGTTTCAACGTTACCAATAATTCCAGGATATAAATCCGATGACCCGGATTGTACGGGAGCAACGTACACGGTCACGTTACTTCTGTTTGTTGCAGTAGCATTTGCTTTTGCAACACCCGGAACAGTCAATGCTAAATTAGCAAAATCTTCTAAAGTAACCGCCCTGTTTAAACTTCTTAAAGAACGTGGGGTGTTATACCTAATGCTATCGTTAGTTTCTGGGTCAGCACCACCGGCTGCAGCCGCCATATTTATTACAGTTATTTTTGACCTTAATAAGGTTTGCTCAGAAAGAGTTAGGCCTGGAATATCTCCGATTGTTGTGATTGTTCCAGCACCAACATTTCCTATAACTCCTCCACCATAAATATAAGTAGCTTTTATAGTAGCCTCTGAGGTAGGAATGGCACCAGAAATCCCATCACCAAAATTAATTGCAATTCTATTTGAAGATTCTACAATAACATCAAATACTTTATCTCCAGCAGCATAATCACGAATATGCTGTACTTGTTGCCATTCTTCAAATTCAAGGCCATTGTCTACATAAACTTTAATAGTGCTTAAATCAACCTGAGTCTCTTTTAAATAAAAGGACTGGTCAGGAGTTCCTTTAGAAAATCCTAGTTTTTCACCTGGAATATCATACGATACTGCAGATAAATCAGCCAAGTTTTCTGCACGCAAAGAGATGTCTTCACCCTGAATTGCTAAAACAGGAGTATCTGTAGACCCTCTATAAGGAACTATAGAGTCACTTTGGGTAATAAAACTAAGCGTTCTGGTTGACCCGGCATCCGTGACTTGAGCTGTAACCTGGGTTCCTTGTGGAACAACATCAAAACCATATTCTCTAATTTGACCATTTACAAGTAACGCGGGAAGTTCGGAGTAGTAAACAGTACCACCGGCACTGTACGTTCCCCCAACTTGTGCAGTTGCGGTTGCCCCAGAAACACTGGTTACAGTTGTATTTTGACTACTTGTTACCTCAAATTGTCTACAAGTAATGTGACCACCAGCAGGTAAAGAATCTGTGCCACGCTCAGAAGCCGGCGCAGAAACTGTAAATTTATATCTTTTTGCAATTCCACCAGAAACAAACTCATCTGTAAAATAACCTTCAACCTTAAATGTTGTGTCTGAAGGAGTAGATATAATTTTTACTGATTGCATATCGTAAACAGAAGTTGTTGTTCCTCCCGATGTACTTTCCACATCAGAAATTGTAACGTATTCCCCAGGAAAAAATCCGTGCGCTGCAGCTGTTGTAAATGTAATAAAACCAGTATTAGATATGTTTCCAAGAACGTCTGTAATATTTGCACTATCATAACCAGAACTAGCTACAATGGTATCTTCAAAATTAAACCCTAAATCTGCAGTGGCATTCGGATTTCCAGCACTTCTAACCCCAGTAATACTTATAATATCGTTAATAGCAAACTCTTTATTTGTTTTAAAGGTAACTATTTGTCCAGAACCCGTTCCACTAAAAGTGGCACCAGTAACCAAAGCATCAATTGTTTTAACTAAAGAGACGGTAGCACCAGTAAAGTTGTATCCAGAACCAGCTGTACCCCCTGTATTGTCAGAGCTAATTACATCTCTAACATTTATTTTTTGACCCACAATAAAGTCATTCCAAGCCGAAAACCTTACAGTGGTTCCATCTGAATGAATATGAGTAATATCTGCAGCGTTTAGAGATGCATCAACAGTAAATGTTGCTGGAGCTAAATCAGTTGCAGAAGTTGTAGAGTCTACAGTCCAATTTCCATTGTAATTATTAGTAGAACCAGTAACAGATACTCCACTTATTTTTATTTTTTGACCCTCAAATGGATTTAAAGAGCCTGATGAAGTAACAGTAAAAGTTGTTCCACTTAAAGAAATGTTGCTAATTGTTGCTTTTGGTTGGTACCAAATAACATTTCTACCAATATTATTATAGCCAATACTTTCTACAACAAATTGTCCATTATAAACACTTGTATTATAGACAACAGGAGTATCTGCAATAGTTCCATTTACAGTAGTAGGAATACCAGTTACCCTAATAGTATCTCCAACAGAGAATGGTTGGTCATTAGGAACAATAATTTTAGCTAAATTAGTGTATGTAGTTCCTCCAATTACCCCAGACTCAATAATTGCAGCTCCAATATTTCCGTAATAGCCATTTGTGCTTGAAAACTGTAAATCAACAATCGAACTAACATAGTTTGTTGGAGTATAGCCATACATTTTGGCTAGATTAATTAGGGTATCTCTTTGAGTTGCTGTTTTAATGTACGATTCATTTGCAACTCTATCAATATAGTAGTTAATCAAGTCACCCATATATGCAAATGACTCAATAATAGCAACACCAAAATCAGCGGGGTCATTTCCCTGCCAATTATTGTTTGTTCTTTCTTTAACTCTCTCAATTAATTGATTTCTAAGAGAGTAATAGTCTCTACCAGTATAGTCTACTGATAAAGGGACTTTATTTGCTGGTGCTGTCATGATAACTCCTCAAAAGGGCTGGCTGTGCTAGAAACGGTTACTACTCCTATTTCAGTAACTACTTCTTCTTTATTAGGAAGTAAATAGATTACGGTAATAGTAAGTGTACTTGAAGCTTCGTTATAAGAAGGAACAACAGAGGTTAAAGTTAGCAGAGAAAACTGTTCGTGAAATACTCTTCTAATCTCTTTAGTAATAGCTTCACTAGTAATGCTTACAGTTTCAAAAAGAGCCGCCCCTATAGTTGTCCCATAATCCGGACGCATTACTCGCTCAGTTATTCTAGTTCCAAGAGCAATACGCACTCTGTCTGCCCAAATATCCTTTTGAGTAGTTGCAATACGTAAATTACCTGACTCATCTAAAGACAGGGGTAGCTTTAAAGCAACTTCTGAATTAGCCATTTTGTACTCCTATCGTGCCTTCCATTGCTGAATAGTTCTTTTATAACCTTGATTTCCTTCTTTTACTATCATATCAGTTGAACTTAGCTCTACGGCGTCCATGTTGAAATAAACAGGCGAAATTCCGTTATTTTTTACTGCTTCTGAAGAGTTTATAAGCCCAACTGAAGAAGAATCCCTGGTTCTAAAAGAAGTTTCAATGGTATCCCCTAAACCATCTGTGGCTATTTTTAAATCAATCATATATTCCCCAATTTTATGGAACATATGTTTAACTTCTTTTACAATCCAAAAACCATCTGTTAAATTACCCGTTCCAGAAATAAATACTGTAGAAAATGGCCTAATTTTAGGGTCTCCTTGACCCATAATATTAGCTGGTAAGTTAAATCTTGCTAGTTCTGCCGCACCTTCTGCTTCAATTTTGGCTGATAATGAGTTAGAAATAACTCTATCTGTTCTATACTCTGAAAATAAAACGTCACTAGTATTGCTTCGTAGACCGTTTCCAATATCAGCTGGACTTGCTTCAGAAAAATACGGGGTGTTTAGTACAGGGTCAACTCCACCCACATTTTTAACTGTTCTAAAATTAACTGTGTCTTCTATGTTATCTCCGCTAATAACATTAAAAATATCAAGAGTCCTATCTAAAGCCTGAGAGTTAAAAGGGATAGTTGCATCTCCCATACTAAGAACCGCAGCACTACTAAACCCAAAATCTATAAGCTTATCTATCGGTTTAAAAATAAAGTTCATGCCATCAACTATAATCCCATATCCAATACGTTTAGCTTGTTCAACAATCCATTCCCAATAAGTTAAACCGGCTATAGTTAGCTGAGAAAATAATTGGCCATTGTCATCTCCAATATATCTAAACCCGTATTCTTCAACAATTCTACGAACAGCATTAGGTATAGAGGAGTCTTCAAATACTCTAGCTACCCTATCTTTTAACGGAAAAGAGCTTCCAACACAAACAACTTTCATAGAGTTCATTCTTTGAGGAGCATTGTTTTTTGAAATAGAAGACACGTATCCAATCCAATTTTTATATAGAGTATTTTGGTTCCAAGAAAACTGAATAGGAACCCCTGTCTTTAGTGAGTCAAACCATAAAAGGCTTTCTGCAGGGTATTCTAATACTAAAACATCATGAGAGTATTGTTTTTGAATAAGGTCAATTCTTCTTGGTTGGGCACTTAAAGAGGGTAAAGTAGGAAAAGAAACCGAAGTATTGGTTCCTTTCCTATATTTACCAACAAAAACATCAGACACTAGGAATCCTTATTGTCGCACCTATTGAGATTGAAAATGGGTCAATAATTTCAGGATTAGCATCCATAATTTTCCACCAAAAATTAGGACTACCTAATAAATCATTAGCAACTAAATCAATTCTATCGCCAAGTACCCAGGTGTAATAATAAAACGGAAACTTTGCATCAGGAAATTTACGGTAAACCGCTAGCCTATAAGTTTCAGTTCTTGCATCTTGGGCTTTAAGTATTAACCCATCTGCATATCTACTATCTGTATATATCATTGCTGTCTCCTAATTTGTGTAAGGGTTTCCTGAGCCGCCACCAACACCAAGATTACCCATATCGTAAGTACCTCCAGGTAAACTTCCTCCGCTACTTCCAACAGATGACCCAGAATTATTTCCAGAATTTGAAGTTGAAGTAGACCAGGCTCCTGGTTGACCACCAGAACTGCTGCTTGTTCCTCCAGGCGGATAATCTGGCAAACGAGCAAAGGCTATATCGACAGTGGTAAAGAGTGGAACCATTCTTTCATTAAAAATAATGTGATTTACACTCAAACTATTAACCACTCCAAGGTATCGTAATGATTTACCTAAATGAAGTTCTACAGGAATAGCAGGAAGCCAACCCATATCAGCAGTGTTTTCTCCTCGAAGGTAGCTGCTCATAGTAGTTCCCATTAGTACTCTTAATAAGAACTCTAAATCGTACATTGTTCCTTTATTATAAATGTCTTTTTCTTCCTGAACTGTTGCAGGCCTCTTGGAGTATCTTTCTGGATTACGCAAATTACCGTCAGTATCATAATATTGCATATCAAAAATTCTATTTATAATAATTTGAAAAGAAACAGAGCCTTGAGAACCCGATACACCAGCTAAGTTAAACATTTCAGAACCGGAGGTAATCATAGTTACGTCAACGTTTGGTGACGTAAAATAGCTCATTGCAACAGTTCCTGGATTGTATTGAAATTGGAATCCGTAGTTGTGTTTATCAAAATAGTCTGTTGATTGTGCTTTATTTGAGCCAGAATTCCACGCCTTTAAAACTTGCTCTGAAGTAACAATCATTCCTTTACTTGCAATAACAGAAGTCCATAAATCAGAAGCAGAACGAACTACTCTTGGTTGATTGTGAGACAGCATAACTTTGTTTATAAAGTCTGTTCTAGTACTAAAGTATGCTTCTTTAACCGAGCTAGCATTGTACTGTAAAGGAGCAAATGTAGTCTTATTTATGGACTTGTAAGCAGCCGTTCCTGTACTAGTTATTTTTTTGGCATCAGTTTTAGCTTTAATACCAGACTCTTGTTTAGATAATGATTGACTTAAACTTACAGATAAATTTAAAGAAGTTAGCTTAGAAGAGATAACCCCTCTATCATTTTTTAATTGGGCTAACTGACTTTCTAGAACGTCTATTTCTTGTTGAACAGAGTAAACAGTTCCATTAGGGTCCGCATCTCTAAGAATCTTTATTTGTTGTGTAGTTGACGCTATTTCAATATCAACGTCAGTTATTTGCCTTTTTAGATTAGAAACTTTAGTAGCATAAGTGGTTAAGGCAGCAAACTCTTGAACAGCAGATTGTCTGTCCTCTGCAGCTGCTTTGGCTTTGTCTCTAGCAGTAATTAGTGTAGGCACTAGATACCTCCGGTGTTAGATAGCAATGAATTATCATCTAGGTATTGTTTTACAAGTTGAGCAAATTTAACTGCATCAGCGGATGTAACATCCGGAACTTGAACAACAATGCTCACATTATTATTTACAGTATTTTGTTTTGGCTGACCAGGTGTTCCAGGAGTAGGTCCTGCACCCGAATATATAGCCGGATTTTGACTTAATCCTGCTTTCCAGTTACTAGGAGTTACTCCAACTCCAGCAGACATAGCTTGAAGAGAACTTAATATTTTATCTGTGTCACCAGAGTATATTCCAGCCAATGCGGTCATTGCTCCTTGGACATTACCAGGAACTGCCATTTGACTTTGTGCCGCAGTAAACTGCTCTTGAGTTAATTTTTGGTCTAAGGCAAAAGAAGTTGAAGCTCCTGGAGTATTTGAAGACCCCAGTGTTGATGCTCCAGTAGACCCAATTGTTTTTGCTGCCTGAGGAGATACTGATTTTCCTACTCCACCAACAGTTTGTCTTCCTTCTCTAATTTCAAAGTGTAAATGAGTACCGGCATAAGGGTCATAGTTCGTTGCTTTTGGTCGAGTATTTCCAGTATTTCCTGCTTTACCAATTGTTTGACCTTTAGTAACTACTTGGTCTTTTGAAACAAACACTTCGGACAGATGTCCATAAATTGATGTGTATTCTTTTCCATCAGCAGCGGTGTGTAAAATACAAACGTAGTTTCCCATGCTACGTCCGCTATTGTCTTGATACTTGTGGGTGTTTACAGCTACAGTAACAACACCGTCTGCAACAGCTTTTACAGCATCTCCATAGGAGTAGTTGTAATCAGTTCCTCCGTGAGTCGTTCCATCACTTCTTTTAGTTCCTAAAGCCTCGTTAACTCCATGTCCAGATTCAACTTGCCCCATATCAAATAAATTACCGGCTGAGCCACCATCACCCACTCCACCAATACTTCTAGTGACAGTATTTCCACCACCAAATCCACCAAATCCTCCGATTAGTTGTGCTACTCCTGTCGTAGCAACAGCAGCACCTAGACTTAGGCCCATACTACCAGCAATAATACCCGCTTGAGCAAGTGCAGGGGCAGGGTTTAATGCGTCCATTCCCATCAAAGCAGTACCTATACCAGCAATTCCTTTACTAGTAAAATCAATTAAAGTACTTGCTCCACCAATTAGTCCCTTAACAGTATCAGACCCAAACAAAGTTTGAATCATGGCTGAGCTGGCACCTAAAGCTGATGCTAACCCACCAGCTGCTTTATTTAATACTTGAAGAGCATTGCTTGCTTGGTTAATTCCTTTTATGTATTGCTCTTGAGACATACCTAGTGCTTCAGTAGCTGATGTATCAACAGCCATTTGTGCAGCCAAAGGATTTTTAGAACTTAAAGCACTAGTAACATCAGTAGATGAAGATAAGTCAACATTATTGCCGCCCTTAGACCTGTCCACCATATACTGCTTAAACATCTGAGCGCCCTGTTTATCTCCAGCAAAGAAAGAGTCAATAGTTACTCCTAGAGCGCCTCTACGAATAGACTTTAGTGTTTGTTCTTGTGTAGCTTGGCCTCTACCTGCCGTAAGTCTTTGAGCCAGTTCTTCAAAAATTTGTCCTTGGCTTTTTTCTTCTCCAGTAGCTAAATCAGCAGTATAAATACCAAAGTTTCGCAACATCTCAGCGGCACCTTTAGCATTAGTTAATCCTTCAATAGATGCGGCAGCTTCTTCATTAGCAATATTCATATATCTGGCAGCATTACCAATAGTATTAATGGTAGTTCCATATACTTTTTGATTAGCAGACATCCCTCTACTAGCAAGAAGCTGAGCAACTTTAGCATCCGAACCAACAGAGGTTATTGCAGACATTGCTTTTAGTCGGCCAAAAGTAGCGTCTTGTATAGTTCCTGGAGCAGTTCCAGTATAAATTCCAGCGTTATAGTAGCTTGCTGCCCTTCCCATTGTTTTTTCGACACTAGGTAAGAAAGTATTAAACGCATTTTGCATACCTTGCATTAATTTTAAAGTGTCAGAAATACCATACATACTGCTGGTAATATTTGTTTGAGCGGCTGGAGATAGTGCAGAAAAACGTGACTGCATTTTAACTTGCCCATTTGCATCTAAAACGGGGTCCCCATTGCTGTCGTACATTACTTGTGTTTTACGATTACTAATTCCACGCATTCCAAGATAAGCCGTTTGAGCTCTGTCTTTCATTCGCTCCATTTTAGCTTCGTTATTGCGTTTAATTTCCTGCATTCGCTCAAATTGGCCAGGACCACCATTAATGTCAAAAGAACTTGGTTGTTGAAGACCAAGTAAACCCATTCCTATTCGAGTACCAGCACCAGCAGCTAAATTACCACCAGTCCTTAAAGCAGTGCGTTTACCCATAGCGGCAGACATGTCTTTTGCTGAAGGCATTCCGCCGCTGCCGGGTCCTCCAGACCCTCCGTTTAAGTTATTATTAACTTTTGCGGACTTACTTACTAATGAATCGACGACCTTCTCAGCCTGCTTAAGCTGAGCAATCAATCCTTGAAGGCTATCGGCCATATTAAGTCCTCACTAGTTTTCCAGCAGCTCTAGCCATTTCTAGCCAGTTGCTTCTTTCTTTATACGAAAGTTCTTTAATTTCATTTAAAGACCATCCGGTAAACGTTATAGATAATGCCATCCAATCAGACATTAACTTATAATAGTTTGATGTTTTACAGGCGAAACAAAGTTCCAAGATTAATTGGAACCACAACCTTTCCTTCACAATCAGGGCAGTCAATTACGATGTCTTCAAACTGTGGGCCAGGAAGGCGCTTTACAATTTCATCACTAATTTTTTTACGGTCAGCTAAACCAATTGCTTGAACCTGAGCTTTACCCATAACAGGCTTTCCATCAATTTCAAGAATTGTATGCTGCAAAAGAATAGTGGTTTGCTCGGCACCATTACGGTCATTATTAGCAATAAGTTCTTTTTGCACTACACCAGTTGGTAGAGTAACGTCATAGACGCTAGACCTTCCTTGAACTGTAAAAGTACGGTCAGCAATAGGGTCAACTAGAATTTTACTTTTAATATCACGGTCAATATTAACTTCTACGTCTTTAAAATCGTTACACCCACCGCAGTAACAAGCAATTTCAACTGTATTGCCAAAAGTTGCTTTAAAAATTCCAACCATAAGAGCGTCTCTATCCCCAGATAGTAATGAGTCTAGAATAGCTTCTGTAGTAGGAATGTCACCAATTTTAACTACGGCACGATTAAGAATAGTAGAAAAAGCTTTTCCAATATTATTGGTTTTTCCTATGTATTCTTCATCCTTACCGTTTAGCTCACGAACTTCTGCAGTCTTGATGACCTCCCCATTGGAGTTTATAAATCCAGCAGGGAGGGTCACCAAAACATCCGAAGGAGTTTCTAAAGTTAGAATTGTAGCGGAATTTTGTTCCGTGCTTTGTAGAACTTTGTTAATAAGGTCATTATTAATTTCTGAACCACTTGCTGATTGTGTATTGTTTTCCATATTTATCCTTTACTTTACTTAAACTTTGGAGCAGAACCAGCTGTTGTTAGGTCAGTAGCCCAGTTCATGTCGAAACCTTCATGAACAAGAGTCATCTGCTCAACAAACAGAGCGTTGTCACCTGCGTTTAGGTCAGAGTATGCAACAGCAGTTGGCCATGCATTGTAGACCTGGAAACGAGCTGAAACGTGGTCCTTGTAGTTCGCAGTGGTCAACTCTTCGTTGTTACCACCAGAACCTGCGATTGGGTGAGTTAGTACTTCGATTTCTACGTCTGCACGGAAGTTTTCACCCTGACGAGCAGTAGTTCCATTTTGAACGGTAGCAAACAACTTACGCATCCAGTCCCAGTGCTGTGGAGTTCCTAGTAGAACACCACGCTGCAATGTGATAGGTGAGAAGGTTGTCTGACCAGGAATCTGGTGTACAGTGGTGTTGTAGCCACCTTCACGGTAAGGGATGCTATCGGTTGTAACCGAAAGACCCGATACCGAAGTGAAGCCAACAGTCACCTTTGGGGTTTTCAACCATGAGCCGCCACCTGCGTTACCACCAGTTAGTGGCTTAAAGGTAACCAGGAACCTAAAGTTTCTGATTGGGTCGGTCTCAAGAGTTGAACGGTTATTGATAATTGTAGGTCCATTAACCATTTATTATATCTCCTTCGGTTATTCTGCAGTCTTTTGACTGAGGTTGATGACAACAAACTCTGCAGGGTATTCAAGAGCCACACCAATTTCGACGTGAACCTCTCCATTAGCGATTGTTGTAGGGGTGTTGTTTTCATCGTCACACTTAATGTAGAATGACTGTTCTGGAGTAGTTCCACGCAGACCACCTTGGTTACGGTAGTCGTTTAGGAATACACCTAGAACTGTGATGAGTCTAGACCACAGGGTCTCTGTGTTGTTTTCAAATACCGCAAATGATGCAAGGTCATTTAGACGCTTTTCAATATACGATAGTGAACGACGCATGTTGATGTAGCGGTTTGCAGTACCATCCTGAAGAAGAGTACGTCCACCCATTACAACAATTCCAGCACCTGGAAGGTTACGAAGAGCGTTTACAACATTCTTTCCATTAATAGAACCAGTAGAATCAGTTCCAGAGTTTAACTGGTCAAGCTCTGCTGGGGTAAATGCACGCTCTAGAGCAAGTGCATCGTATACCTGAGAGTCGATACCGGCAGCTACCTTGAATGGACCAACACGACGGTCTGTTGCAAGGAACAAACCTGCTACAGGACCTGATGGACCAATCTTACGGATAGAACTTCCAGACCTACCTAGTGGGTCTTTAATGTAGATGTGTGGGTAATAAACGGCTCCACGGCTAACTTCAACTAAATCACCTGATGCGGTAAGCGCCTGGTTAACAGTCAAGTCAGATTCAGTTTCAACAATCACAAAGTGACGCTTACTTGAATCGTCAGTCTCAACCCAGTTTAGAAGAGCCTTGTAAACGTACTGCGCTACTCCCCAACCACCAGTTGGATTAACGACTGCAGTACCAGTATCGGCTGCAGAAGTAATGGTGCCTGTTGCAGTGCTGTTATACTTAAAGGTTTTAGCTCCAGCATTAACTTCGGTAATTACCCAAGTTCCCTCGATAGAAGGGTTTCCATTAGTTCCTGCAACTACTACGGTATCTCCTGCAAGGAATCCGTGAGTTTCAGAAGTAGTAATGGTTACTAGACTTCCAGTACGAGCACTGTTAGTGATGGTTGCGCTTTTAGCTACAGAGTTATTCTTTACAGTTCCAACTACATCTGGAAGGAAGAATACTAGTGGCTGGTTAACTACTTCAAACTCTTTGATAACAGAGCAATCGGAAACCGCAAAAGTACCGGTTCCTGCAACTGGGTTATAAACAGTGTTTCCAGTGTAGTCAGCATAAGTTAGGCTACGTGCAGTTGTTGGTGCACCGCTAAAAGAGACTACGCTTGAGCTAGGAATATAAGCAACATTCTTTGCTACAGTGTAGTTTACCTTTGGGCTAATTTCAACACCATTGTCGTCATACTCAGTTACTACTCCTTCTAGAACTTTTACATAAGAAGAGTTAAAGCCCAAAACAGTAGTTACATAATCTCCAGATAAAGCATCGTGGAAAACAATTCCATTAAACTCTTCAACTAGAATGTCATCATTAGTGTCGCTAGGAGTTGCTGGATTTGCATTTTCCACATAAACTCTTAGGTCATAGTAGCCTGCTTCTCTGATTGTCTTTGAAGGGGTAACTTTGATGCGAAGGCTGTTTCCGCTAACACCGCGGTTCTTAGCAGCAAAAGTACATAGAGTACCAGAACCACCAGAAGCAATAGTTAGAGTAGCTTTTGCAACCTTCTTTGATGCGGCTGGAAGAACGCGCTTTACATAAAGCTCAGTTCCACCATTTTTAAAGAATGAACCCACACCAAATGTTGCAGGATATTCTTTATCATAATTACCAAACTTCTGGGTAAAGTCATACCATGACGTTACTCTAGTAATCTGGTCAGGGCCTTTAGCGAAAGATGCAACAACTGCACCTGCCGCGTTGGCTGTTGCAGCTGTAGTTACTGGTGCTGCGGCCAGTGGAAGCTCATTGATGAACACTCCGGGACGATTATAAGTCGCCATTTTTTCTCCTTAACTAGATATTTATTTCAGGGGGTTACGTCTTCTGTCGATATAGTAAACTCATTCAAACCATCCCAACCGGCATCTGCGTATTCACCAGAAGGAGGACTGACAGTAACTGTTTGCACCTTGTAAAGTTGACGGAATAGTCCCTGCACGACCTCGGATGAGACTCGTACAGAGATTGCGTTTACGAACAGACGCTTTGCCTGTTCAGTTACGTCACGCTTGGCGACGTTCATGACATCTAGTCTTCTTAGAGTAATTGTGTTAGTAGTGGTATTTCCCACTGTTACACTTTTCTCTGGGATTTCTAGATAGCCAAATCTCATTGGAAACTTCGTTGTAAGAAGTTGTGCCAAAATATCTCGGTCATGTCTTGGATGGCGAGAGTAGGTTGTAATTTGATAGTCAATATAAACAGGAATAGGAATATCAACAAGAAAATCTTCTGTTTCAATATCAATAGAGTCAGGACGAAGATAGTCTGGGTTAACAAGACCACGCATTTCTCTAGCGGTGTCTCTTTGAATATCAATCATGTCAATAGTTATATAAGGAAAACTTTGAGCTCTAATTTCTTGGTCTGGTTGGCCAAACCATACAGAAACTTGCCTAGGAACATCCTGACCCTCTGACTTCTGGTCACTAACAGTCATTCCTTGAAGTTTTTTACGTAGTGCCTCATCTTCAGCTAAAAGAAAAGTCATTTCTTGGCCCTTCTAACTCTAGAATCAAATAGCACAACAAATACTCGTCCAAATTCTGTATTCATATTACCGAATTTACGTAAAGAGCCCTTTGCTGTGTTTTCATTTCCCAGATGTTCCAGGTCAAACACCTGGTCCTTAGTAGATGGGTAGCTGGATATTTTAAAAGAAGTTTTATTATCTTTTACAGATAAAGACCTGGCAATCTCTGCTGGCCATCCCTGATTTTGGGTATAGATACGCACCTGCCTAGTTAATTCTTTAACTAAGTCTTTTTTAGCGTCTTGAAATGCGGGCTTTAAAAAGTCTAACACTATGGTTTCTTACCTGTATGGGATTGCGGTCTTTCGAATTTATTATTTATGTAGCCTGAGCTAAGCATACCCATCAGTATATCGTGGCGAAGGTTTGGATTAATTCCATTGGCTCCTTGAAGAAACTGGTTTCTTTCTTGGAAATCCAAGTACTCATTTACCTTCGTCCACCAGGGTTTAAATTCTGGAGAAGACATCGCAAAATCCTTTACAGGCGCAAACTACATAAGTAGATAGGTTCCGCACGGTTCCTATACTTCAAGAATAAAAGAAAAGCCAGCATTACGCTGGCTAAACTTTGTTTGTGTTGAACTACTTCTTTTTATACTTCTTTTCACGCTTCTCTTCGGCCTTTTCGCCCTTTTTACCCTCACGCTTTTCGTGAGCGGCTTCTTTAGCCTTAATTCCTTTTATAATCTTGGCATCAATTTTCTTGTCTTCAGCCATAGTCTTAGGCTTCTTCTTAGCACCGTGAGCCTTGTCAGCCTTTTCAAAAGCCTTCTTCTCATCCTTTTCAGTTAGACCAGCCTTACGGAGCATTGCTGCATCCTTTTTCTTGTCCTTAGATTCGGTATATTTCCCCTTTTCATAAGATGGTTTTTTAGCCATTATTTACTTCCTTTTCTTGCTTTTGCATTACTGTGCTTATTGCGAACCGTAAGAGTTTGCTTACGCTTCATATTTGGGTTCTTAGAGGCCTTACAAGCCGGACAGACGCCACAACCACACTTCTTAGCCATAATTACTTCACTCCATAGTTAGAGGGCATATTGCCCGGTTTAGAGGCTTTTTTAGAGTTAACTTTACCGACATTATGCGATTTAGTTAGAGGATTAGCTTTAACTTTAAGCTTAGTATTTTTAGCTTTTTTAATCTTAATTTCTTTAGCCATTGTTTTCTTCTTTTTTACTGCATTGGCAATTTTCGCAAGTACAATCAGTCATTATTTGCCACCTTTCTTCATACGGTGAACTTTACCTTTACGACCAGCAGCTGAGGCTTTTGCCATATCAGATGAGCCGTACTTTTTACGTCCAATAGCAGCAGCAATAGCCTTAGCAGCCTTTTCGCTTTTACCAGACTTCTCTAGTTTAGCTTCTAGCTTTTTAAACCGGGTTCCTTCACCAGGAACGGATTTCTTTTTACTTGCCATTACTTCTTGCCCTTTTTCATTTTGGCGGCAGTAATCACATCGCCACGGGTAACCTTCTTCTTGTCGCCGTACATAGCAGCAAGCTTAGTAGTCTTTGAACCCTTCTTTTTCATGCGAGCTTTACAGGCAGCACACTTTCCACATGAACACATTTTTTCTTTAGCCATTATTTCTTTCCTGCTCTCCGCCTGTTTTCTTTGGCGGTGTTCTTACCATGCTTTAACGGCCTTAGATTAGATTTACGGTCATCAGCATGTTTATTGTTTTTATGGTCTACATCTACATTACGCGGTAATTTTCCATTTTTCTCTTCATACTCTGCACGAGCTTTATTTTTAGAAGTAGTATGCCATTTACCATCTTTGCCCTTTGTCTTGTAAACGTAGATAGGACGACCACCATTGGCTTTAGAGCCTTTATATGGACCAAATCTTTTAGTCTCTGCCATTATCTGTACCTTGCAGCTTTCTTAGCAATTTTCTTTGGCTGGGCTACAAATTGTTTGCCCTTTTTGTTTCCTTTAGCCTTAGCCCTGTTAGTAGCTTTCTTTTCTGCAGGAGTTAAAGCATCCCAAGCAGCAGAAGGAAGATAGCGTTTTTTACCCTTAGATGGTTTACCATCTGAGGTTCTCCACTTCTCCTTAGTCCACTTATCTAGGGACTGCTGGGACCTTGCTTTAGCCATTAGTTCTTGTAGCCTCCGCCAGCCTTCTTATATTCACTAGCAAGAAGCTGAGCTTTACGAGCAGACCATTCACCTGGGTCTCCACCTTTAGTTCCTGCTTTAATCTTTTTAAATAATGATTTACGGAGTTCTGGCTTGGTGTAATTGCCAGCTTCGTTAACCTTAGACTTAGTCTTTTTTACTGGTTTTTTTGCTGCCATTTTTAGCCTTCTTCTGTGGGTTTTCTTTGTGCCATTTACGAGTTGCCTTAACGCCTTCTTTAACAGTTTTAGACCCAGCAACCTTGGTCAGATTCATTTTATCGTACTTGCCACCCTGCTTTGAGGTGTGGTCAACAATAATGTCACCCTTTTTACCAATACCTTTATCGGTTTTCTTTTTGGTAACTTTGTGGCCTACGCCATCTTGAGTTCTAATCTTAGGCATTACCATTTAACCTTATCGGCCCAGTAAGCCGCAGACATTTTGCCCTTGGCAATGTTCTTTGCGTGACGAGCCTTAAAGGACTCACGGCGCTTACGGTAAGCCTCTGATTCACCCTTTTTCTTAGGCGAGCCTGAAACACCCTGCTGACCAAATCTAATAGTTTTAACTTGGTCACCTTCTTTAGCAACCACGATGTGTGACTTTTTAGCTCCAGGTGTACGCTTTGGCTTATTATACCCAGATACTCCGGCACGAGCTAAGCGTGGGTCTTTCTTTGAATGGGTTTTCTTGTGACTAGTCATTATTTACTCCTCTTCTGAAGATTCTTCATTTTAAGTGGTTTTTTAGGAACATTGCCTTTATGGCGTTCCATAACTACTTTGCCACCCCTACCAATATTATCTTTGGGGTTTTGTTCATTAGTTTTAATACTTTTTAATTTTACTTTAGCCATTATTAATCCTAGGATTAGGGACAGATGCTGAGGCATATGTCTGGAATTGCGGGTCGTTTACTAGTTCTTCTGGGTTCATCTGGTTGCAGTCTACAGTTAGAACAGCAAAGTTGTATCCAAATGAGCCACGAGGAAGAACTCGTGTAGGAACAAAAACTTCTCCACGATATATAATTCTATCTTTAATATGATTGTTTGAATCAGTAATTAGACTTGGAAGAAGTCTTTGTGCATCGCCAATGTTAATAACTAGGCGAAGTGTGTCAGTTACATAGAAACCACGTTCGTTCATGACGTTGGTACCACGAACAAACTGGGCCATAACTGCAGGCATTTTAAATGGAAGCATCCATCTTCTACCTTTATTAGGCTCTGAAGATGAAACGTCATAAATTGGGTCTACAATATCATCAAAATTTTCTTCTAGGTAATAATTTTGCCATCTAAACCAGTCCACCTCTACACCTACGGTGCCTCCAAGGTCCTCGGCTATGCCTTCATACATAGACTTACTTTCGTAGTCTAGGTTAAACCTTCCTTGAAGTTTAGCGCCTCTCATTAAGTCCACACACCAACAGTTGCTACAGTGTCTATTCCAATAGGAGTTAGTTTTATAAAAGAACCATCTTTTAGAATTGTTTGTGAGCCAGCCGCACTTCCAAGAATAGTTGCAAATACAGTCCCAGTACTAGCTTGTTGATTTCTTAAGATGCCTTTCCATTTAACTACTCCAACTCTAAGAGAGGTATTGGCTGTAGTATTCTCTAAATTAATATTAGTATTTCCTACAGTAACAACCTCGGAGATGCTTCTAGCTGATGTTGCAGTTAGTGACCCTAAAGTAGAGCACCAAAAAACAACGTCAATATTACTATTAGCAATAGTTGCTGTTCCTTGTATCTTAAATATTGGATAAGAGCTTACTGGGGACACATCAGCAGCATCATTAAAACTAAAAACGTACATACCTTCATATTCGTATGCAGTATTTGCAGCCAAAGTCAATCGTTTAAAACCATATGGAGAAGTAATTCCTCCAAGTGCACCTGAATTTCCGTAATAAGTGTAATAATAAGAAGAGGGAGTAATTGCTCTACCAGTTGAAGTATTTGGTATAAAAGTAAAGACGTTTCCATCATATTCAATAGCACCAGCTGCTAAAGTACCTATATTAGTACCAGAAGATAGTTTAATAGGTGCCGATGTTCCCGATGAGCCTGTTACAACTAAATTAGTTAACGTTCCAACAGAAGTTAGGCTTGATGCCGTTACAGTTGAGTTAAGTGTAGTTCCAGTTAGAGTGCCTGCAGCTGCAGTAAAAGTATATGACGAAGAAGACCAATCTACTCCAGTAGTTCCATTAACTGAAATTGGGGTAGTTAGTTTGGCTGCAGAAGCAGAGCCAGTAACTAAGGTTGCGTATAATCCAGCCTCAATATTTTTTAGTCTAGCAGCTAATCCATCATTTACAAACCAGTTAGCCACAGAGGTGCTGAAAGTACCTGTACCCCAAGTACTTGTTGTAACACCAATACCACCAGAGCCCACACCTCCAAGTTGCTGTTCAATAGCAGTAACTTCTGTATACAGAACGTTTACGTCGTCTGCAACGACTTTATCAATGTTGTTTCGTTTAAAAGTAAACGACTTTATTTCGGATGGATAAGCCACGATATCTCCTAAAGTTCTATATTAATTGTAGGGGCAAATTTAGTTTGAAAGAGCCTGAACTTGAGCTTCAAGCTCTTCAACCTTATTTACAAGCGCAATAAGGGCATCATAAGCCTTTTCTAAAGAGTCTGGATTTACTAATCCTTCTTCTTTCCATGTTTCAAGTAATTCTTTTATTTCATTCATTATGCCCACGTTCCTACAGTAGTTGCTGTACCATTTCCAATTGGAGTTAATTTGAATACTAAACCTTCTTGAACTGTCCAAATATTGTCAGACGCTCCAACTTGAGATGTAGATATTCCCGGATATACTTTTGCTGTTCCTGTTCCGGTTACTCTAATTATACCCTTAGCCCTCAAGAAGTTATATCTAGAACCAGAAGATATTGCTGCAGAAAATACTACTGTTCCTGTGGTCCTAACAGTGGTTAGAGTTGTTGCAGTTGTAAAGTTTGTGGTGTTGCTACCATAATCTACCTGATGAACTACGGCAACTGTAGGAGAACCAGAAACTGTACTAGATACCATTTGATAAGTTCCTGTGACACCAGTATTAGAAATAAACTGATGTTGAACAGTTGCATAAAGTTCATACTCGTAAGTAGTTCCAGCAGCAAGAGTAATGCCTTTTGTAGCACCACCAAGCATACCTTGAACGCTTCCAGAATTAAAGAAATCTGGCAACCAAGAGGAACTAGAAGCGTAATAGTAGTTTTGTGTTGCTAATGCTCTACCAGGGTTAGTGTTAGAGGTCTGATAGAAAACCGTTCCGTCATACTCGTTAGCACCAGCAGTAACTGTGGTCAGGTTTGTTCCTGACTGGAATGTTAGTGGTGAAAGTGAAGTTGTTCCAGCAGCTAGAGTGAGGTTGCTTGTTAGTGTACCGCCAGTAAATGAGCCACCACCACCCGACATAGTTCCATCAGCATTTACAATTGTTGCAGCAGAGCCAGATGTTCCACGGTACTTTAGAGCGCCTGTTTCAACAAAAAGAACTCCACCGCCAGTTGGGTTGGCTGTTGGTGCCGTGGTGGCATTTCCAATAAACGTAACTGCTTGACCATTTCCATATGAACCAGAGTTTGAATTAAGTGCTACGTTTCTGTTAGCGTCTATTCTTATTGCGGTTAACCCGGAGGTTCCAATTCCTCCGCTTGATGTAATAGCTAAAAGAACGTTTCCGCTTGAGTCCTGCCACTCTTGGAGATTGGCTGTTTGGCTTGCTGCACCCTGAACACGCAAACCTGTATTACCAGCGGTGTCATTAGTTATAGCTACTTTTGTACCAGTGACTGTTCCAGTTCCAAAGTTTGACAAAGTTCCATTGAACCGCAATGCATAAGTTCCTTGAACAGCAATACCGTTTGTTGAGTTAGTAAAGTTATAAAAACTGCTTGTAGAAATAACTCCACCAGAGTCTACTTTTGCTAGTACGGTGCCCGAGGAGTTCTGTATTTGGAATGTATCGGCGGATTGGCTTGCTGCACCGCGAACAACAAGACCCACGTTAGTTGCAGCAGTAGTTAAGAAATAGGCTTGTGTATTTGCAGGAGCAGAAGTAGAGCCATTAGAAAACACACCTCCAGAAGTTATTTGGAAAGCGCTACCAACAATGCTAGGAGCTAAGAACTGACCGGTGGATGCAATTCTGGCTAAAACTGAGCCGGTGCTAGACTGTACCTCAAATAAATTTGCTGCATGGCTTGCTAGTGCTTTAATTACTAAGCCAGTAGCGTTTGTGGATGAAGGGGTTGAAGATATTTGAGCGGATTGAGCAACGGTTCCTGCAACTGTGATAGCTCCGGGGTTAGAACCGATGTTTACTACAAGGGTAGACCCAGTAGTTCCAGACTGAGCAATCCAGTTTCCATTGTAACCTGACGGAGTAATTCCAGCAATAGTAACGTTTTGGCCAACAGAAATACCGTGGGCTGCGGCAGTTGTAATTGTAATATTTGTTGTGCCTGTTGGAGTTTGAGTGTTGATTGCAACAGTTGTGGAACCATTAACTGGCAATGAAGACCCAGTCCATACTTGACCTGGGGCGTTTATGCCAGCTACGTTTACAGAAGAAGAGTTTTGCCAAAGAGTGAGGTAGCCCGTGTGGTTTGAAGCAGCTCGAATAACAAGCGCGTTTTCTCCAGCATTTGTCTCAGCAATTGTTATGTTTCTAGTAGTAGAGAATAAGCCAGCGGAGTTTATGCTTGTAACTGTAGTGGGTGTGCTATCCTGCCAGTTTTGTAGATTAGCACTTTGACCGCTAGTGGCCTTTATGGTTAATCCTACTTGCGTAGTTCCATAAGGGGACACAGAAAGAACAGAGTTAGAAAGTACTGTGGCTCCACCAAACACAGCAAAACCATTTTGGTCTACCTTGGCAAGCACGGAGTTTCCGCTGTTAATCCACTGTTGCATATCGGCGGTCTGGGACGCGATTGCTTTAATAGCTAGTGTGACTCCACCAGTTGCGTGACCGTTGATACCTACAGTTGCACCTAAATCAGTTGACCCGAGATTTAGTCTAGGGACGTTGTTAACTGGAGCGGTGAAGTTACCTATAACGGTTCCGCTATCGTTCTGAAAAGACAGCAAACTTCCAGACTGGCTAGCTGCACCTTTTAGTACCAAAGGCACTGATGCAGCTGCGGAGGATGTTATAGTGTTTCCACCAGTAGTTATAGTTAGCGGAGTGAGTATACTTCTAGCCATGGTTTAATCCTAGCCAATAATTACGATTGTGTAGTCTCCCGCATTGGCAGGTGCAACTGCGAATCCAACAGTAGTGGTTCCACCGCTAGTAGAAGTATTTGTGATGTCAGTATCAGCAATAGTTCCATCGCTAGTCTTAAATACCTGAACTAAAACCCACTGACCTAGTGCGTGGTTAATAGTTGTGGTTTGACCGGCAGAGTTAGTTGCTCTGTAGTAACGAGTTATTGCACCATTAGAGTTAGCCGTAGCACCAATAGCTCCAGAAGAGCCGTTTACAGTAGTAACACCTGTGCTTGAGGTTAAGTAAGTGTTTGTGTCAGGAGAAAGCTGTCCACCAGCACCAAGCTTAACAAATCCAGAAGTTCCAACTGAAGGAAGTTTTACAGTTCCAGTAATTTGAGTGTAAACAACACCACCAGCATTACCAATAAGAATTGAGTCAGTATTAGCGGTACCAATTGAGATACCCCCGTTACCATTTCCTATGCTACCAGCACCTCCATTTATGGAGACGCTACCACCAATACCTGCAGAGGTGTTGGATGCACCACCGGTAATAGTTACTGAACCACCAGTGTTTAAGTTAGTGCCAGAAGTAGAAGCACCACCAGTAATAGTTACTGCACCACCAGTCTGACCGGTAGTTCCAGAAGAAGCTCCACCAGTAAGAGATACCGCATAACCTGTAGAAGCGTTAGAAGGAGCTAGAAGCCCAAGAGTAGTTCCACCAGTAATTGTTGAAATACCAGTTAGTGCTTGAGTAGCAGATGATGATTGGATAGTAGTAGTTCCAATATACAATGATGGAAGATAGGTAAACCCAACAGTTCCTGATGCAATGCTAGAACCGCTTAGTGAGGTTAAGTTTGCTCCATTACCATAGAACTGAGTAGCATATAGATAACCACCATAGTTTAGGCGAGTAGTTCCAGATGGGGCAGTAGTTCCACCATCAAACTGGCCGGCTGTTGCGGTAGTTCCATTATATTCTACGAATGATGCGCTGGTTGAACCGGCGGTAACACCTCTGTCGCCAGGAACGGTTCCAGAAGATAGGTTAGAAGCGTTTAGTGATGTTAGGCTTGCACCAGAACCGCTAAATACGGTTGAGGTAAGTGTTCCTGTCGAGGGATTAAAACTTAATTTTGTAGATGAAACTTTTTGAGGCAAGTTACCTGTAGTTGTAGTAACCCATGTAGGGTACATGGTTGCGTTAGTCGTAGTGTCATCAGTAATCGCTGTGTTGGTTGCGTTAGTCGCAGTAGTTGCGCTAGTAACAGCAGTCGAACCAATAGCAGCAACTATATCAGCAGCGGAAGCTACTGAGAGAGCGCTAGTACCGTTGCCTCTAAGGATACCTCCGCTAGTAAATGACCCAGCTCCAGTACCACCAACACCTACAGTAAGTGTTCCAGCAGTAATAACGCTTGCGTTAAGCCCCGCAATAGATGTGTTTGCAGCTGCAGTTAATCTACCCTGTGCATCAACAGTAAAGGTTCCAACTGCTGTTGCAGAACCATAACTTCCTGCGGTAACAGCGGTATTTGCAAGAGCAACCGCGTCGCTAGAAATAGTTAAGCCTGTACCTGTATTTACGTCAATCTGGTTTGGGTTAGTTCCATTAGGAGTAAGACCAAGACCAGCTGTTGTAGTAGAAGAACCAGAGAACTGAGACCAAGCAATTGCTGTAGTGCCAATAGATACAATTGTAGCGGTTTGAACAAATCCGTTTCCACCATTTACAGTACCTGCTAGAACATAGGTGGTGTCACCTGCTGCAACTTCTGGAGTTGAGTTAGAGTCTGTAGCACGGGTAAACACAAACGAAGTTGTGTTTCCAACTGCACCTACGCTAGTAACAGTATAGATACCATTTTGTAGGTTAGAGGATGTACCACCTTGGTTCTTAATAAGAATACGGTGACCAACTGTAACAGTCTCACCGTCAACCTTAATTTCAGTCCAGTTAGAGGATGTAGCAATAGTAAGCGTTGCACCATCACCGTTAGTTCCATTTGAATAAGTGGTGGTAATAGTTCCACCAACAAGGTTGCCAGTAGTACCTAGAGCACCTGTAGTGGCGTAGTTAACCGCAGGGTGTGCGTTAAGTCCAGCAGCAACACCATCTACATACTTTTTGTTTGCGGCGTCATAGTCGCTAGATGGGTCTTTAAGTCCAGTAATTCTAAACCCATCGCTACCGTTGGTGCTGCCTAAATCAACAGAGCCTGTACCAGTAGGTCTTAGATTAACGTTGTTGTTAGAACCACCAGCCGTAAATGTAAGTGCTCCAGTGCCAGTAATAGAGCCTGTAGTAGTTCCAGTACCACCATAAGCAACTGCAATAGTATTGCCATTCCATACGGAAGATGAGCCCAGAGTTAAACCATTAACAGTTGTAGTAGTTCCACCAATAGAGACAGACGTGCTACCTAGAGTAAATGTGCTGCCACCAGTAGCTACAGTTAGCCAAGAAGAACCATTGTAAACTTTTAAAGCATTACTAGTACTATTGTAGTAAAGTCTACCAGCGACCCCAGTAGGGTCGTTTTCAATGTTATGAACAATAAAATTTTGAAGCTCAAGGCTATTAAGGTTTATAGGTACTAAGAAACTACGAGCCATTTACATTCCTAAGATAAATATGCAACGCCGCTGCTGGCGATGCTAAAGGTTACAGTTAAAGAGTTTTCGTTGGTGTGCGCAACAGTGCCTTCAATATTCATTCCAGCAGAGTTAATAGTTGTTACGTTTGGTCTAAAACCAAGATTATGAGTTATGCTCCAAGTAGAGGATACCGCATTTTGCGTGTGAGTATACGCTATAGTCGGTGTTGGTCCGACAGGACCTTGTGGACCTTGGGGACCAGCAGGACCTGTAGGTCCAGCAGGTCCAGCAGGTCCTGGGTCTCCTTCTGGACCTGCAGGACCTGCTGGCCCACGCTGACCAGGAACACCTGGTAAAAGAGTCGTATCAATTACTTGGTTAGCTTGGTCATTAGGGGTACCAAAATTTAAGTCCGTATAATCTGGAGGTGCTGGAATTACATCAGGGGTAGTATCCTGAAGAAGAGCTATATCTTTTTCTGGTAATGGTATTCCGGGCATTATATTACTGCCTTATTTACTCGTGTAGTAAAGAAGTTTCCGCTCTTAATTTCTATAACTTCTCCAGTAAAATCGTCTACTGTAGATAAAGACCAATAGGTTCTTTCTGCAATGCGACGAGTCTGGTCAGCGGTCAATGAGAGTATAAAAGTATAAGCTTTAGAGACGTTTGTTTCTACTTGACCTGTTAATTCAGTTAAAGATAGTGCTGTAGTTTCTGTACCGGCTACAGTAAACGTAGTAGACCCGGAAGTTGCTACTGTGTATACACCATTTACAGTAGAATCAACTCCTGTAATAACAATGCTATTTCCTACCGATAAACCGTGGGCTGCACTAGTAGTGATAGTAATAACATTACTTCCAGAAGTTCTGGAAGCACCGGTAATCACATCTGTTCCGTCTGTATTAATGCTAATCGTAAAGTTTTGCACAACAACTACCGAACCACGTTGGTTCAGTAGTTTAGCAGTAAATGACTTACCGGCATAAGTTCCAGTATAAGTAAGAGTAGTGCTAAATGCACGACCTTGATATGCAGTTAATTCAACATCAGTAGTTGGCCATTCAGGTTGCTTATCTCCGTATGTTGGTGCTGAATCGTCAACTCTTGCTGGGTATGAGCGGTCGTCAACTTCTTGAGGCTTGTAAACAGGAATGTAACGTCCAGTTGCTTTAGAGATACGTCTAAACGTAAACACTTCCATTTTGTAAAGACCAACACCAAGATGAACACACAGCTCCCTATATTGTTGTTGTCTTGTTTGAACCATTTCCATAAGCTGACGGAAACGCTCTGCACGAGGAATGGTGACGCCATCTGGAGCTTGAATGTCAATATCAAAAGCGGAATCAGTGGCTAGTGTATATAAAGCAATAGTTGTAGCATAAATAGCTACAGGGTATTCTTCAACAAAAGGTAAAGTAGTTGAATCAAGTTTTCTACCTAAAGAGTCTACTCTTCCCAAACAATGCTGGGAAATAGCGTCATTAACAATAGTGTTTAATTCAGCTCCGGTAAAATAACGATAGTATGTACCACTGACAGTGACTTCAGTCATGTCATCTAGTACATCTTCAGTAACAAGGACTCCGGTGGACTCTTCAATAAAACTGCTTTCAGTAATATCCGTTGTTCCAGCATACACAACTACTGTAGTTGCATCTAGGGGAGCGTAATGCAATTTAAATCTATTTGTAGTACCATCGGCAACAAATTTAGTTACAAAGGATTTTCCAATATCACCGAGCTCTAAACGAACTCTGTCAACAAGGCTAGAAATGGTAGCCATAAATCCTCCAAGATTCTATATAACTATGTTCTCTCAAAACGGTACATTATTCAGTATAAAAAGCCCGTCCTGCTGGTGAGGAGGGCGGGACCAGCAGGACGGACAAAGTTTGGAGTTTACTGCTTCCAGATGTAACCGAGACGCTCTAGATAAGCGGCGATTTCTACTGGTACAGAATACTTTACTCCAGCCTTAAAGGTGTAGTTCTGCGGAGTTCCGTTTACTACACCAAAAGTCATGTCTTCAATATCTGAAATGGTACGGATAACAATCTTATTGTTGTTTACCGATACGCCCACCTCTTCAATCTCATCAATCAGAATTGGCTGGTCTGGTTTCTTTGGGTCAAAAACGTCACGCTCTAGGCTTTCAGCCTCTACAGCACGTGCCAAAGAAATCTCTTCTGCACGAGATGCAGCTTCAGCTGCGACTCTTTTTGCAGCTTCTTCTGCTGCGCGACCGGTTGTGTCCTGTGGACTAGTTGGTTTGTTTGCCACGATGATTATTCTCCTTTAGTTTATTGTTTGTGTTGGGGGGCCCGTTTGGGGCCCCCCTCGACTATGGTTGGCTATTAGTTGGTGTAAACCTTGTTGATAGCCTGGTCGGTGATAACACCGAGACCCCAGATAGCGTACCATGCTAGAGCGTGCTCACGACCGAAGTCTAGAACACCACCGTCACGGAGCTCAACTGGGAGGGCGATTGCGTGACCAAATGCGTTGTCACCAATCATGATTGACTCATATACGTCAGCGGTTAGAGTGGTTGTGTCAGTTGGGTAAGCAGAGCCAGTACCACCAGCACCTACGAGCTGGGTTAGTTCTGGGTTACCACCACGACCTGGTCCAGTGTTAGTCTTAACTGCGTTTGCACCGTAGTACGAAGTCTGGTCAGCTAGTGCACCAACCTTCGAGGTGTAGTCAGTTACAGTTGAACCAACGCCATACTTCTTAACCTGAGTGGTCTCAATGAAGACTACGTCGTATAGACGACCAATCTCACCGAGCATGAAGTTACCTGGAGCAGCGTACTTGGTGACTTCGATGAACTCTGGGTTTGAGCGAAGGTCACGAGACTGCTTAGGGTGGATGAACTGAACATAGGTCTCACCAATTCTTGGGATGTTCTTTGAAGAAAGAACAAGAGCCGCATCCTTGATGGCACCTGTGGTTAGCTTGTACTTACCTGCGTTAGTACCAGAACCAACAGAAGTGTTAGAACCAGATACTGCAGTTGCAGCGTTACCTTCGTCATAGTTGGTGAACGCACCGCCAGAGATGGCTGAACGGTCATAACCGAAGGTTGCTGAAGTACCAGCAGATAGGGTGTCGCGAGCCTGGATGTCCAGGTATTGTGCCATGTGACGTCCAAGCAGACGTGAAGCAGAAGCCATGATGTCGTCGAACGAAGCGTTCAGAAGCAGTTCAGAAACTGCAACTGCATAGCCGTGCTCAGCAACGGTGATAGCAATCTGCTCTGCGGTCAGAGCGTTGGTTGTCATACGGACACCTTCCGTTAGTGGAGTTGCATCCACCTGGAAGTTCTTGTAACGAAGGAAGTTAACACGGAGACCTGGAGAAACACCAAGCTCAGTCTTCTTAACTGCAAACTGCTCAAAGCGAAGAATAGGCATCGCCTGGAACAGAATTTCCTTCGACCAAATGGTCTGAATAGCCTGTGAAAGCTGACTATTCGAACCTGAGTAAGCGGTAGGCGCACCAGCTAGTGCAGCGGTACCAGTAACAGCAGAACCTGCCATTTTTTGCTCCTTTCAGAAGCGGTCGTTAGATTAGGTTGTTAATTACCGAACAATCCCTGTCCACGGTTATTGCTATTGCCAAGAAGCTTGGCACGATTCTTCGCATATTCATCCATTGACATCTTTTTCAAGTCATCAGGCGAAAACGTACGTGAGTCCGAGTCGTTGTCGAGGGGTCCAGAAGCAGGAACCGTGATACGGGTTCCCACCATTTCCTTGCGACTTTGCTGTGCAACTTGCGCAACAGAGTCGAAGATTTTCGCAGAACGTTCTTTAAGACCAGCGATGCTCTGCTCTATTTCATCGCGGGAATTTCCAGAAATTAGGTCAATAAGTTCCGGAATGATATTGTCGCGTTCTTGGTCTAGGCGCTGTTGGCGGTATGCCGATAGCTCCTGGAATTCACGCTCACGCTCTAGAAGGGCAAATGCCTTCTCGCGTTCTAGGCGCTCAGCCTCTAGCTTTGCAGCCCATTCTTGTTCCTTTTTGCTAAGAAGCTCACGAACCTCTAGTTCTGATTCTTCCTGCTTTTTCTTTTCAGCAGCACGCTCAGCTTCACGAGCCTGACGTTTTGCCATACGCTCAGCCTCTAGGGCTTCACGCTCCTCGCGCTCTTTCTTAAGAGCAGCAAGTTCTTCTTGCAGTTTCTCTACCTGTGGGTAAAGCTTTGCCTTTTCCTGTGCACGTGCCTTAGCAATATCTTCAGCTGTGAACTGGTTCTGCAAAGTTACCTCCTCAGAAAAAACTGTGTCGATAGTTGGTTCAGTAGATTCTACTACCTCTAGGTTTTCATCCATTATTAATCTCTTTTCATTCTCTTGGTCGTTTTCCGTATTAATGCCACATGACCTTGTCAGTTATTAAGTAACATCATTATTATATTTTGTTACCTAATTAAATAATGCCTTAAAATAAAACATTATTCTTTGTCAACTGTTCTACGAGCAGGAAGTTGTGTTCCATACGCTTCAGTTACCAAAGTATTTCTTATCTCATTTTCGGCTTGGAATTGCATGTCAGCGATTTGAGCATCTGCCTGACCTGCTACTCCTGAGCCTTGAGGGCCTAGTTGACCGTCTCCCATGACATCCCCATTACCCATCATCATTGGGTCCATAGGGGTGGCTGAGCCGTCTGGGGCAACCATCATACCAGTTAAGTCCATAAGTTGTTTTTGAATTTGAGCCTTGACAAGGTTAAGGGCACCTTCTGCCTTAGCATCGTCCATAAGTTCAACACGAATTTCTTGAAGCTTCTCTTCAGGGAATTCTTCACCCAAAGCACGGAGAGCACCTTCTTTAGATTCAAGTCCCATAGACATTCTCTGCTGAAGTTCATTCAAAAGAACTAGTTTATCTAGAGGTAGAGGTGGTTCAAAATGAACATAGTTTCTAAAAGTAATTGGGTCATTAGGGTCAAGTTGGGGAAGCTGTCCCTGTTTAATTGGTCCATCTTCTTCTGGATTATAAACCATAGTTTCTGGTTCTTTAATCGCTAAGTTTAATATAACAAGTTCATTAATTCTTTCTAACCCCTTGCCATATTGAGCTTTCTTTTGGGCATAACGGTTCATTAAAGGCTGGAACTGAATAGAAAGAGCAACACCAGAGGTATTGGATATGGGCTGCGCTTGACCAAGAGCAGTCTCTGGAATGTTCATAATTTCATGCATTGAACGCTTCAGAGTTTCTAGATACTGCAATGCCCCTGAAATACCGCTTCCTCCACCTTCAAGGTTAAATACCTGGGCATCTTTTGGAAGACCACCCCAAACCTTTTTGGCACCTTTTTCAAGATTAGAGGCTTTTGCACCAACAATAACTGTTACAGGTGCAGCATGGTAGTTAATGATGTCTGCAATATCGGTAGCAATTTCATTATAAGAACGGTTAATAGTAATAATATCATGGGCGTCTGATAGACCCCAAGGAGAGCCAGAAACCGGAATGTTTGGAATATGAACCACTGGAATCTGGCCCAAAGGATTAGGGCGAGAATCGATAAGTTCATCATTAATGTATTCCTCAATAACATCATCTGTAAGAATTTCAGTGTAAGTAAATACCTGGCGGGTACCCTCTAGAGAAGTTCCCCAGAAGCGGTACTTTTGTTTAAATCTAAGAAGTCTTTCACGGTCGTGCGGATGAAACTCTGGAAAACAGAAGGCAGAGTTTAATGGGAGAATACGAACACGTCCTGGATGAAAACGCCCAATAGCATCTTCCCACGCTTCTTCATAAGCTATTTTAACAAAGCAGTCTCCTGTGATACCTCCGAGCTGAGCCATTTCAAATAAAACTCTTTGCTTATTATTATCTACTTCCCATACTCTTTCAAGACGGTCAGGAATAATAGCCTCAGTGGCTTTAGGGGAACGGAAGTGGACTCCGTTACCAAAAGTAAATCTAGATAGGTAATCAATAAAAGCTCTGTAGTAATTAAGGGAAATTTGCATTTCACCTTGTTCACGACGATACCCCCAGTGATGGCCAAGATACATAGCCCAGTTAAGGCTATAACGGTTTAGACGAGGACCGTGAACCTCAAACTCTTCATCAGCCAGCTCTACTAGACCAAGAGGAGAGATAGAAATAGTTAAGTCGGAAGATGATGCCCTATAGCTGGGTGGAGAAAAGTCAAGAAATGACATTACTTACTATCCTTCTTGTCTTCATCACGATTACCTCTAATTTTGGCTTTTCTTTCACGCCAAGCAGCAATCATTCTCTTACGCTCTGCAATTTCTTCAGAATCAACATACTTCCCACCAAGTTCAAGATACCGACGATGAACCCAGTGCGAGGCACCTGGGCTAGGATAAATGCGGTATTTAGCTTTAGCCTGTGTTACCACCATAGCATAAAGCTTTTCATTTGTTGGGACGTCTGCCATATTTCTCCTCTAGTAGAAGGCACCCAGCCCTTGCGGGCCGGGGTCCTTCAAATCCCTAATTAGTCGTTTACTACTGTTGGATTTAGACGCATCATACGTCCGCCAGTAACAACCTTAGTTTCAATAACTTGCTCAGCATTGTTCGAGAATGAACCATGTGCAAATTCACCAAGGAAAGTCGGGGCTTCAATCCATGCAGCAGAACCTACGTGCGCACGCTCTGATAGGGTTTCAGCAGCTGGCTTCTGCCATACTGGTGCGTTACGGTTTGGACGGCCTGGAGCAGCAGCAAAGCCACTCATGATTCCCTTTTGGAAATCGTTAGGAACGTCAGTGTCTGTAGCTACACCCTCTTCGAAACGAAGTGGGCCGCGTCGCTCTGGATTGCCGGACATCTTCATTTCGTAAGTCTGAGGTGCACGCTCAGGGAATTGTGGTTGTGGTGCTAGACCCATGGGGACTCCTTAATTTGGAATGGAAAAGAACTAGTATTTCCAATATCTAGTTTGGCTGTTTTCTTGAAATTTTTCATAGTTAACTCGAAAATTTAGAAAAAAGCTGAATTACTTATTTCTACCTCTGGCATGACTAACTCTTGTGTTAAAGAGCAAGCAATAGCCAAAGAGTCAACAAAGTCGTCATGTGCGTAGGTTTCAGTAGGAGCTTCAACAATAAAGTTAGGTCCCTTATACTTAATTTCTACGTCTGTCATTTGCTGAACAAACCTCTTGTGAATTCTAAGGCGTCTAGTTTTAGCGTGATTTGGATAGCTTAGCATTCTTCTTTGAATTAAAGCTTGAAGATGCTTAAATCTTTTAGACTGCTCGGTTTGAGATGAAGTTAAAGAAAATACCTCTGACCTACCTAAGAGAAGCTTAAGACGTTGGGCTACTGCGTCACCAACACCGTTTGCGTCTACTCCAACAGCAAGAACGTCATAATTTGAAAGAAAGTTAACTATTTGGAAGTACTGCTCTTCCCAGTCATCTCCCTGTATTTCTAGCCAATTAAGAATTCTATGGTCAAAATATCCAAACTCATCGGGCCTATCCCAGTCTACCCATACTACAGTCACCACGGTAGAGTCCATTTTACGAGCTGGGTCAATACCTACTACAACAGGAGTTTTGTGCCAGACTTTTACAAGTTCTTGAGAAGTATCTCCTAGTTCATCTAGAACTGAACTGCTAACAAACATACCTCGTTCCAGTAGCCATTTACAGTTATACGACATTTGGAACTCATCTGAGTCTTCTCCAATACGAAGCATTTCTTGTTTAATAAATGTTTTATAGTTGGGGTTTACTTTTGAAACATCTTTCCAGTCCCATTGGAAATGGTTTTGACGTCTTCCTCTTTCGGTTTGAAGTCTTTTGTTAAGTTGGATAGCTCTATAAAAGTTATTTTTACTTGTAGTTGGTGTTCCTGTTTTAACCATAATACCTGCATAATATGCAAGCATAGGTGCAATAGATTTAGAAACTACAAAGTCGTCTGCTTCTTGACACTCATCAATAACAATTAAATGAAACGACTTAGATTCAATTTTAGCTCTTGGGTTAGCAGTCATCATGGTAATGCTACTGCCTGAATTTTTTAGTCGAACCATTCTTGTTACACCACCAATTTTAGCGGCTTGGTCATCGATTTCAGGGTCACCCAAAAGCTCTAATGCTCTTTCAGAAGTTAATCTACTTACAGTCCTACCAAACAAAGTTTCAGCCTGACCCTCTGTTGGAGCAAATAATCCTACCCAAATTCCATTTTTATATTTATCTAAAAGTTCTGGATATAATATAGAAAGTTTAGGTAAAAGTACCATAAGAGTGGCTACTGTGTTAGCGATTGTTTCAGATTTTCCTGACTGACGTGATGCTAGAGCAGTAATTTCATCACCTTTGCCAATTAAAACTGCTTCTATTATTCGTCTAGCTAAAGGCTGTTGGTAATCATGCAAGGGGTGGCCTACTAAGCCATCCATAAACTGCATTATTTTGTCTATAAGTCGGTCGATGAAATCTTGAGAAAAAACATCCTCTTCTTCTTCTTCGAAGTAAGTGCCATCTTCTTCGTCTAAGTTTCTATAAAAAGATGGGTCAATTTCTTCAAATTGACTTTCTTCCTCTTCTTCATCATCTAAAGCCCAAGCTGGGTCCTCGTATTCTTCGTATTCATATTCTTCATCTTCGGAATTCACTATAACCTCTTTTGCAATTCTTTAATTATTGCTACCAAAGCTTCGGCTCCTAGAAGTGCCTCATCTAAAGAATCCTGCGATTTGGTTCTTTGGTGATGGGTAACTTCTTTTCCAATAACAAACAGAGCGTTTTCTGCCCACATAATTAAATCAGGCGTCCCAATCCCAGACACCCTTTTCTCCATTTTTGTAGGCTGGCGGAGTCCACCCTTTTTCAAAATCTTCATCTTTTAGTACACGTCCTTGCATAGCGTTATTTAGTGCGGTTTCTTCATCCGGTTGATTTCCAGTCCACCATCCAAAAACAAAAGCTTTATGAAATGGCATTCTGAATATAAAAGGTTGGGCTGTGCGAAATGGGAATTTAATTTCTTGAGTCCATCCTCTTACTACCAGTTTATATCCCCATTTTACTGGAAAGTCAATAAACTGTACAAATATTTTAGTTCCGATGTTGTGTGTCCGTGGCATACATTCCTTATGGTTTTCTTTGTTTTCCCGCATTTCTGTTGGGATTGTAACCGCTTTTTTTAGCAGCCACATTTAAATTACGTTTACGTTTAACTCTAGCATTTTGAGGGGACCCAGCAGTTGGTCTGCCTCTGTATTTGTAGACTTCACCAGTTGCTTTATTTATTCTAGCTTTTGCTTCTCTATTATAAATTTGAACTGTTCTAGCTACTTTGTAGAGGAACTCTTGTGCTGTTGGGCTTAAGTTACTCATATCTGCAGGACCGTGTTTATACGATAGAAGTTTTCCATCTATAGCTTGTTTACCGTTTTTACTTTTACGGTTTAGCATCGGTCCTTTTGAGAAGGAATCATGAAACTGAATCCAAACAGAAGGAGGAACATCATAATAATTATAAAAGGTTCCATCACGAAACACAACTGTAATTATTCCAGTATCTGTATCTGGGTTATAGTCATACCCCGCAGCTACTGTTCTAGGACGTCTCCAGTTTGTTGTTGAAGTAGGAAGGTCTGATAACGCAGAAGGGGCTACTGCCACACCTTTAAACGTCCACCCTTTTCTTTTACCTTGAGTTCTTTCTGGACTTTCATACCCAGTTCCAAGATAATCAGAAGCAGTTAACCCTTTTTCGTATGCGTAAGGAGTTACAATTCCAAAAGGGTCTTTTTTATATAATTCAGGAGACTGCTCTGGTCCCCCGTATAGCTCTCTAACAAGTTGAGCATTTTTAAATTGTGTGTTATTTATATTAAATATAGCTTCTTGAATTTCAGCTTGTCTAGCTGCAGTAGTCTCTGAAGATAATCCACCAAGAAAGCCTCGTTCGTCGTACTCTTCACCAGCTAATTCTAAAGCTTCTCTAATTGTGTCAATATCCATATATTCTGATATTTGACGCATAGTACGATTACTTGCACCAAGTTGTGCTCCAACAGGGTCAAATGCCTGAACGCCCGAACTCTTCAAAGCATATCTGCTCTGATTACTAGAGTTCAGGCGTTCAGCCATTTATTTAACCTGAGTATTCTTAGCTATTTGCAGCCCAAGGAGTAATGGTGATAGTTCCACCAGCAGCAATGCTTGCGGCTCCAGCAGCAGTAGACTGAGTCTTAACAGTACCAACAGCACCGAATACAACACCAGTACCGGAAGTTAGCTCGGTAGTAGCGTTAGACTGGAACTTAACCTGGTTGGTGCTTACTGCGCCAGTTACAGTCCAAGTACCGTCAACGGTGCCAGTGCTAGCAATAGTAATCTTAGTACCAACTGGGTAAGCGGCTACTGCACCAGTTGCGGTGATAGTAACTTCCTTGCTTCCAGCAGTACGGTCAATGTCGGTAATGCTCTTGTTAGCGTTAGTAGCAGCGGTCGCTACGGTTACAGTGGTGTAACCTGCGTCCTTAAGGGCGTCGGTAGCCAAAGCGGTGGTCTGACCAAGAACGTTAGGTACAACGATAAAGATTTCGTCTGCCTGAATTCCGTCTGCTGGGCTGTCGCCTTCAATTGCCGCACCGTCAGTGTTTGGAACGTATAGTGGGTAGCCGTTCCAACCGGTTTGTGCGATTACGTGATTATCTAGAGCAAAGTCTAGACGCTTTCCATCCTCACGTACGTCGTTTGGCTGTAGAGGGAAGTTACCCCATACGAAGTCAACGACTACGTTTCCTGCATCATCGAGCAGGTTTCCATTGTTATTTGTTGCCATTTTTATTCTTCTTCCTGATTGCAATCATGAGTGTTTAATTCTTCCTCGTAAAGTACGTCTGAACAATACTTGCATCTAAATAGACGGATGTCGTCAAAAGATTCATGTAAGGAGTCCGAATCGGGAAAGTTTTCTTCTGCCCTGGGATTCTGCGCGAAAATCTCAGGTGGGAATGGTCCACGAGGATAGGTTACGCTGTTAGGAACGGCATGTCCCTGAACAGCAAACTTACGAATGAGAGGCATGGGCCCACCCTTCTTTAAGTCTAATACTAGATTGCAGTATTTTAGATATTTTTTCAGCCTAAATTAAGCAACCTGCATAAACGGGTTTGTTTTTCCTGTTGCAGGATTTTTTACTGGTCCAAGAGTCATATTCTGACCTCCGCCTCTAGGAACATAGTATCTTGTAGGAACACCAGGATATCTTGAAGTTGTATTTTCTTTTACTGGCTGAATAGTTTGAATAACTGGATTATTTGGCTGTAATTGTTGCTGCCTAGATAAAGCACTGTTATACTCAAGTCTTTCACCCTTCCAAGCAGCATAAGCAGGATTAGCTGCCATTCTTCCCCCAGACCCTCTTACGCTCATTGGTGGCATATCTGCAGTAGGCTTTCCAACAGGAAGTTCTGGTCTCCAAGGAACATTACTTTTTTGAAAAGTTCTAGCTTTTCTTTCAGGAACAATTTTTCCTGTTACAGGGTCTTTAACAAAGCTGATACGGGGTTTTACTCTTGTTCCGCTTTCACGACTTGACTTTCCAAAGAAGCCCCCAGGACCAAGTCCACCACCAGCAATACGATACATGTCGTTATTATGCTGAGTATCAATTAATTTACGATTTACCAATAAAAGAGGACGAGTCCTCTTCATTCTGTCCCAGTTTTCTGCTTGTTGTTGCCCTAATCCTTTAGTTACTTCAGGATTCCATTTTAAAAAGCGCCTTCCTACTGTGCCTACTGAAGACCTACCTGCCAGGCGACCAAGGTCCATCCTTCCGGTACCCATTGTAAATCCAACGGTTCTAGGTCCACTAGCCATTTATTTTTTCCTCAAGATTTTCAAATCTTTTATTTCCATCTTCGAGTCTAGCATCAATCTGCTCTAACTTCTTTTCAACCCTAGTAATAGCGTCTTTCATGGAAGTTCCGCCGTTACGCTTCAATTCACCGTCAATACGGTTCAAGCGCTCCATGACACCTGGCACGGCGGAACGACCAGGTTCAGCCGGTTCTCCCGCCCAATCTCGAATAAAGTTGTCCCAGCCGTCCATAAGGGCATGTATACGGTCACAGACGGGCTTTAGGAGCCTCCAAATCATTCCAACGGCGGTTAGAACGGTTATTATGCCTGCGGCCCAATATAAGGCTATTTCATTCATTTTATTTTAGACCCTTTTTGATTCGGTATCCTCCACCAAATCCTTCTCCAACGGGACGGCCGCCTCCGCCCCAAGTTATCTTGGAGCTAAGAGCCGGATGTCCTAGTGAACCTTGCATTACTTAAATCTTGCCCAAAGGTCGCGTAGCTTATCCATCGGAGCTGTTACGAGATTCTTTACTACACCATAAGTAACGTGAAGGTGAGCACCGGTAGATGCAGTTCCTGATGGGGTGTCTTTACCTCCACCAACTCTACCAATTACGGTTTCACCTGCAACAACTTTGTCGCCTTGCTTTAGTGGGCTAGGTTCTGCTAGGTGTGCGTATAGAATAAAGTGCTTGTCGTAAGTTGATTGGACTAGGATATTTCCTAGAACATCGGTCCAACCGGTCTCCATAACGGTTCCACCAGTAATTGCTTTAATTGGTGTTTTTGATGGTACGGACCAGTCAACTCCACGGTGTGGGTTTGTACGGTAAGAAGCCATGTTCTTAAATTCGTCACCACGTTTTGCTTTAGGGAATGGTTCAATATAGATTGCTTCTGGCATGGTTTTCCTTTCG